>ERZ1643246.58-NODE-58-length-145159-cov-191.537435_pt1 | contig 145159 bp, 138 predicted proteins | sample MGYA00579265_ERZ1643246 | MGnify/ENA primary metagenome ERZ1643246 (study PRJEB29033, sample SAMEA4952261) | chicken gut metagenome | biome: Broiler Chicken; feature: Gastrointestinal Tract; material: Caecum | place: Ireland | collected 2018 | study: Broiler...
AACTCCCTTGCGCCTGTCTTTGCCTACTTTCTGCAGGGGCAGAAAGTAGGGGCCCTCGCGCGGCCCGAGCGCGTCGAAGGAATCAATTAGAAATTTAGAAAAGGGTAAAGAGGATAAACACCCCCAAAAGTCTCATCAAAAAATCAAAAAGTGCAGGGAGCGTTCCCCAAAACGCCACCCCTGCACTTTTTCATTCCACAAAAAATAAAATCAAAACAAAGTCGTCCCCCGCGGGACAATCGTCGCCGAGTAGGTGCTCTTCTGCGGCACATCCTTTTGCTGCAGCACCTGCATCAGAAGCGATACCGCCGTCGCACATAAAAACTCCACACGATTGTCAACCGTCGTCAGCTCCGGCGTGCTGCACGTCGAAAGCAGGGAGTTGTTGTACCCCGCAACCTGTAAATCCTCCGGCAGGCGCTTTTTGTGCGCGAGCGCGTATTTGACGGCCCCAACCGCGAGGCCGTCGTCCGCGGCCAGAACGGCGTCAAAGTCCCCCGCCGGGCACTGCTCCAAAAACGCCCGCGCCGCGTCGAACGAACCCGGGCACGCGAAACACCGTTCCCCGGAAAGCCCCGCCTCCTCGCAGGCGCGCGAAAACCCCGCGCATTTGCGCGCGCTGCTGTCGCTGAAATACCGGTACAGATACACCGGGCTGCGCGCGCCGGCCTTTAAAACCTTCTGCGTCAATTCATACGTCGCCTGCTCGTCGTCACACAAAATGCTGTACACGTTTTCCCCATTTAATGAGCCATTTAAAAGGAAAACCGGCACCTTCTGCGCCGCCTGCAGCAGATAGGCGTTCCCCTCCTTCGTCGATTCGATAAACTGGGAACCGACCAAAAACAGCGCGTCCACATTGCGCCGCAGCAGCAGTTCCAAATAAGCCTGCTTGTCCTTTAACGCATACCCCGTGCAGCAGAGCATCGCCGTGTAGCCGTTTTCGCGCAGCTCCCGCTCGAGATACTGCACCGCCTGCGCGAGATACACGTCCGAGGCGTCCGCGCACAGCATGCCCACCGTCTGCATGGAATTAAGCCCCAAGCTGCGCGCAAAGGCGTTTGGCATATACCCCGCCTGTTCAATGACGGCCAGCACGCGCGCCCGCGTGGCCGCGCTGACTTTGTCGCTGCCGTTGAGCACACGGGATACGGTGGCGATGGAAACGCCCGCCTTTTTGGAAATATCATAGATGTTCATGGAATCGACGCCCTCTTTGCTGTTCCTGCGCGCACATGCGCGTGTCTTGCGCTTCTATTCTACCACAGCGCGCGGGGATTGGGAAGAGAGCCTTCGCCGCCCGATTGCGCCCGGCCGCCGGCGGGGCTTTACAATCTTCTTTCGGGACGGTACAATAAAAGAGAGTTTCGCCCGATTCGCGGGCGGCTTCCCGGCGGAAAACGGCGCCGGCCTTTCGTTTCATGAACAAATCATGAAAAAGATAGAAAAAAGATACGGAAAGATTTTTTGCTTTTTGAAATTTGTCAATACAGAGGAGAAAAGGGAGAATGTATGGGATTTGAACAGATGCCCCTGCAGCCGCGGCTGCTGCAGAATATACAGGCCGAGGGCTATCAGGCCCCGACGCCGATCCAGGAGAAATCCATCCCGCAGGTGCTCGCGCGGCGCGACCTGTTCGGCTGCGCGCAGACGGGAACCGGCAAGACCGCGGCGTTTGCCGTGCCGGTCTTGTCGCTGCTTGCGCAGGAGCCCCGGCGGGGGAAAGCGCCGCGCGCCCTCGTGTTGACGCCGACGCGGGAGCTCGCGCTGCAGATTTTCGAAAACTTCTGCGCCTTGGGAAAGGGCCTTTCCCTTCACACGTGCGTGCTCTTCGGCGGCGTCAAACAGGGGCCGCAGGTCGCGTCTTTGGAATCCGGCGTCGATATCCTCGTCGCGACGCCCGGGCGGCTCAATGACCTGTATCACCAGGGCTTCGTCGATTTGTCGCGGATTGAAATTTTCGTCCTCGACGAGGCGGACCGCATGCTCGATATGGGCTTTCTGCCCGATGTCCGCCGCGTGCTCGAGGAACTCCCAGAGAAGCGGCAGAACCTCATGTTCAGCGCGACGATTCCCGAGCCGATTAAGGCCCTCGTCGACGAGATTCTGCAAAACCCGGTCCATGTGCGCGCCGCGCCGCCGGCCACGACCGTCGAAAAGGTCGAGCAGACGGTCTATTTCGTCGACCGCGAGCAGAAACCGAAGCTGCTCCAGTGGGTGCTCGAGGACCCGCGCATCGGCTCGGCGCTCGTCTTTACGCGCACGAAGCACGGCGCCGACCGCGTCGTGCGGGATTTGACCCGTGCGGGCGTGCGCGCCGCGGCCATCCACGGCAACAAAAGCCAGAACGCGCGCCAGAAAGCGCTTTCCCAGTTTAAAAACCACCAGCTGCGCGTGCTCGTCGCGACGGATATCGCGGCGCGCGGCCTCGACATCGAGGGCTTAACGCATGTAATCAATTACGATATCCCCGAGGTGCCCGAAACGTACGTCCACCGCATCGGCCGCACCGCGCGCGCCGGCCGCAGCGGGGCCGCGCTGTCGTTCTGCACGATCGACGAGAAGGCCGATTTCCTCGCGATCGAGCGCCTGATCCGCCGGGAAATCCCCGAGGTCACGCAGCACCCCTACCCGATGCAGAACTGCACGCCGATGACGAAGGAGCAAAAGCAGGCGCTGCGCTTAGAAAAGCAGGCCCGCGCCGAGGCCGCCCGCGCCCGCCGCGCCGCCCGCGAGAAAGCCGGGGCGCCCGCGCGCAAAAAAGCGCCGCAGCCCTCGATTTCCCAAAAGACGGCTTCTCCAAAACCGGCCGCGCAGCCGCCCCGCGCAAAACGGCCATCCCCGAAAAAGGCCGCCCCCGAACGAAAGCGCCCGGCGCCGGAGCGGGGGGCGCGCCGCACGCCGCCGGCCCGCGCGTTTCGCCCGGACCTCGAAAAGTATGTGCCCAAGGGCCTGCGCCGCCCGCCGAAAAAACACTGAATCCGCCCCGAAACACCCGCCCCGCTATCCATGGATTTTAAGAGGAGGAATGACCGGATGTCTCTGTCAAAGCCTTTGCGCCTTGCTCTGACGGCGCTTTCCAGACCCGATCTGCACATCCAGAAAACGTATAAAATCGTGCGCAGCGTCACGCGCGTCACCCATTGGCCGCGGTTAAACCCGCTGTATAAGCCGTGGGACCACAAGATTTCCCGCGCAGGCCACACGGTGCCGGTGCGCATCTTTACGCCCGACCACACGGAAACCCCCGCGCGGCTCTTCCTGTTTTTCCACGGCGGCGGCTGGGTGACGGGGGATATCGACTCCTACAGCGACGTGTGCGTCCGTTTGTCGAACGCCATGGGCGCCAAGGTCGCGAGCGTCGACTACGGCTTAGCGCCCGAACACCGCTTCCCGGAAGGGCTCGAGGACTGCTACGCCGCGATGCAGGAGGCGCTGCGCGTGGCGGGGCTTTTAAAAATGGAGGTCGTCCTTATCGGCGATTCCGCCGGCGGGAACCTCGCGGCGGCCTGCTCCCTGCTGGCCCGCGACCGCGGCGGGCGCCAGGCGGACGCGCAGGTTCTGCTGTATCCGAGCACCTACCCGGACCATAACCCGAAAACGACGCCGTTTGCCTCCGTGCGCGAGAATGGCCGCGACAACCTTTTGACCGCCCGGCGCGTCGAGGAGTACATCGAATTGTATGAGCGCACGCCGGAAGACCGGCAGAACCCGTACTTTGCCCCGCTGATTGCCGGCGACCTTAGACACCAGCCCCCGACGCTCGTGGTCACCGCGGAGCTCGACCCCCTGCGCGACGAGGGGGAGGCGTATGCGAGGCGCCTGTCTTTGGCCGGCAACGCCGCCGAATGCCACCGCCTGCCCGACGCGCTGCACGGATACCTCTCCGCGATGCCGCCCGCCCCGGGCGGCGCGGCGCTTGTCCGCCGGACGTACGGCTTGATCCGCGCCTTTTTGGCGCGCCGGTCGGCCGCGGACGCGCTCGACGGGGAACAGGCGCTTTGATTTCGTCCCGCAAACCGCCTCGGGCCCATTCGCCCTTTTTATGGGCCGGTTTTGTGGTACCGTTTACGCTGAAAGGAGGCGAGCCCTTTGCGTGAAGCAAAATCCCGCTGGGCCCAATTGGACACAGCGGCCAAAATCTTCCCGTGCACGAGCGGCCGCCGCGACACGAAAGTGTTCCGCTTCGTCTGTGAATTAAATGAACCCGTCGACCCCGCGCTTTTGCAGGCCGCGGTCGAGGAGACGGTCGATTTCTTCCCGGGATTCCGCATGGTCTTAAAGCGCGGACTTTTCTGGTACTATCTGGAGGACAGCGCCCTGCAGGCGGCCGTGCAGCCGGATACACGCCCGCCGTGCAGCCCGCTTTACGACAAGGAGGTCACGGGCCTTCTGTTTTCGGTCACGTGGTACAGCCGCTGCATCAACCTCGAAGTCTACCACGCGATTTCCGACGGCACCGGTGCGATGCATTTTCTGCGCATGCTCGTGTTCTGCTATTTGAAAAAAAGCCACCCGGAGGCGCTCGCGGATTTGCCCCAGCTCGATTACGACGCGAGCCTGCCGCAGAGCATGGACGACGGCTTCGAGCACTACGCGACGGCCGAACACAAGAAAAAGCCGCCGAAGCTCCCGCCGGCGTACCATCTGCGCGGCAGCCGCACGCCGGATTTCGCGCTTTCGGTCGTCGTGGGGGCGGCGCCCGTGGAGGCGCTGCTCGCGATCAGCCGCGCCCACAACGCGAGCCTGACCGCGTTTCTGTGCGCGCTGTTTATCCATTGCATCGGGGCGCGCATGCAGGCGCGCGACTATGCGCAGCCCGTCACGCTCGCCGTGCCGATCAATCTGCGAAACCACTTCGAAAGCGCGAGCGCGCGCAACTTCTTCGGGGTCATGGATGTCTCCTATTCGTTTTCCCAGGGCGGCCGCTCGCTCGAAGAGATTTTAAAGGCCGTGCAGGAACAGTTCCAAACGGGGTTAACCCCCGACCAGATGCAGCGGCGCGTCAACCAGTATATCGGTTTAATCCGCAACCCGTTTGCGCGCATCACCCCGCTGCCCTTAAAGGACCTCGCGATGAAGCTCGGCTACCGCGCGAACAGCCGCCGCGAAACCGGCGCGCTCTCGAATATCGGCATCGTCCATATGCCCGAAGCCCTCGCGGAGTATATCCGCCAGTTCTCAATCTTCGTCAGCACCGAAAAGCTCCAGCTGTGCACGGTCACGTACAACGGCCGCATCACGATGGGGTTTTCGAGCGCATTTCAGGATATGGAAGTGCAGAAGGACTTTTTCCGCGCACTGACGCGCCTCGGCGTGCCGGTGGAAATCGATACGAACCTGCAGGAAGGGGAGGGGCGTCCGTGAAATACTGCGAAAACTGTAAAATTTCTGTCCGCGGCACCTACAGCCACTGCCCGCTGTGCAACGCCGTCTTGACCGGCGAGGCGGAGGAAAGCGCGTTCCCCGCGCTCGAAAGCCACCACAAGCGCCGCAAGCTCTGGCTATCGATTTTGGCACTCGCGAGCGTGGCGGGCTGCGTCGTGTGCGGGACCATCAATTTCCTTTTGCAGGGCATGCCGTGGAGCTTATTCGTCTTTGCCGGCGTCGCCTGCTTCTGGCTGACATTCAGCCTTGCCATCTATAAAGGCCGCAACATCCCGAAAACGCTCGTGTGGGAGGTCTTCCTCGTCAGCGCCTTGGCGGTCGTCTGGGACCTCGGCACCGGCTGGCACGCGTGGAGCATCGAATACGTGCTGCCGATTGTGTGCATGGGCGTCATGGTCACGCTGTCGATTTTCGCGCGGCTGTACCGCGTGCCGTCGGGCAGCTTCATCGTGTATATCTGCCTAGACGCTTTGTTGGGGATTGTGCAGCTCGTGCTGCTTTTTACGGGCCTCGTCGAAGTGCCGCTGCCGAGCTTATTGAGCATTGGGCTGTGCGTCGTGACGCTCGCGGCGCTGTTTCTGTTCCGCGGGCGCAACGCCAAAGAGGAATTGCGCCGCCGCCTCCATTTATAAAGATTTTTATAAATCTTATCAATCTTTAAACTTTGATGGAAGCCTGACGGGGCCGCGCTTAAAACCCCCCGGCGGATGCGGGGCACGCACAACAGAAGGATCGGAGTACGAAGGTATGGATTATAACGAGCTTGCCAAAGTGGGCGCCGAACTCGGCAGCCTGTTGATTCAATACGGCGCGGAGATCTACCGCGCGGAGGAGAGCATGGTGCGGCTGTTCGCCGCATACGGCGCGCAGGAAAGCCAGGTCTTTGCGCTGACCACCTGCATCAATGTCACGGTCTTTAAACCCGGCGGGGAACCCGTCACGCGCATCAGCCGCGTGCAGATCCGCACGTTTGACCTCGATAAGATCGACCGCCTCAACGACCTGTGCCGCCGCGCCTGCGCGCAGTATATCCCGCTGTGGCGCTTAGAGCGCGCGTTAAAGCGCATCGAAATGGGGAAGGTCTTCAGCCGCCCCCTGCAGGCGGCGGGCCTTGCGGGCGTCGCGTTCGCGTTCGCGCTGTTTTTCGGCGGAGGGCTCGAGGAGGCGGCCGTCAGCGGCCTGACGGGCCTCGCCATTTTCGCAATCCAGGAGCTTTTAAACCCGTTTCGGCCAAACCTATTCTTCTCGACGCTGCTGCAGAGCCTGTGCATCGGCGTGCTGTGCATCGGCGGGTCGTACCTTCTGCCGGGCTTCCAGCGCGACATCGCGATCATCGGCGCCGTGATGAACCTCGTGCCGGGCATCGCAATCACGAGCTTTATCCGCGACCTGTTGTCCGGCGATTACCTGTCGGGCGCGCTGCGGTTTATGGAGAGCATGATCGTCGCGGGCGCGATTGCGCTGGGCGTCGGCATCGTGCTGTTTTTGACGCAGCTTTTTTAAAGGGAGGCGCTGTTTAAAAACGATGGATATTTTCCTGCCCTGCCTTTACAGCTTCGCGGCCTGCTTGGGGTACTGCCTGCGCGTCAACCTGCGCGGGCGCAAAATGGTGCTCGCAAGCCTCGGCGGCGCAATCGGCTGGCTTTTTTACCTGCTCTTTTCGTTTACGGGGTACGAGCTTCTGCAATACTTCGCGGGCAGCGTCGCGATCACCGTCTATGCGGAGGTGATGGCGCGCGTCAATAAGACGCCGGTCACGGGCTTTCTGCTCGTCTCCATGCTGCCGATGGTCCCCGGCGGCGGCATCTACCACACGATGGAGTACGCCGTCTTGGGCGACATCGACGCGTTCATCCGCACGGGGCTTTATACGTTCGCAATCGCCGCGGCGCTCGCCATCGGGATGCTCGTCGTGTCGAGCCCGGTGCGCCTTGTACGCAACTGGAAAAACCGCAAGGAAGGCATCCGCCTCCCGTAGCGGGGCGCCAAGGCCGCGCATCCGCGCCAAAGCCGTATTGACAGCGTTTATACGGTGTATTATAATATGGGCGAAAGGAGGGAATCCTCATGGCACAAACCATTGTCAGCGTCCGCATGGACGATTCCCTGAAGCAAGAGTTTGACGAGGTCTGCAAGGAACTTGGACTTACCATGACGACTGCCATCACGATGCTCGCCAAGAAAATGACCCGCGAGAAGCGCCTGCCGTTTGATGTCTCGATAGACCCCTTCTACTCCGATGAGAACATGGCGCGATTGAGAAAGTCCATTGCGCAGATGGAATCCACAGGCGGCACCATTCATGAGGTACCTTTGGATGATTAAGGCATGGACAGATGAGGCGTGGGAGGATTTCGAGTATTGGACCAAGCAGGACCGCAAGACGCTTAAGCGAATCCTGCAGCTGCTCAGGGACATCGACCGAAACGGTTATGAGGGAATCGGAAAACCGGAGCGGCTGAGAGGAGATCTGTCGGCCTATTGGAGCAGAAGGATAGACGATGCGAACCGGATTGTTTATCGAATCGAGAATGACGTCATAAAGATCGTTCAGTGCGGCTCTCATTATCGGGATAAATGACGAAGGATGCATCCAGTGAATCATAGGGTATCAAAATCAAACGAGGGCAAGCGGAACCGATTCTCCGTTTGCCCTCGTTTTTTCATTCTATTTCTATTTCTTTATATTTCTATTTCTTTCTTTATTTCTTCGATTTCAGGCGCTCCTCAATCGCGTCGTTTAAGATTTTCAAGGCCTGCACGCGCGCGTAGCGCTTGTCGTTGCCGCACAGGATGTGCCACGGCGCAAACGTCGTGGACGTGTAGCGGAACATGTCGTTGACCGAAACCTCATAGTCCGGCCAGCGCTTGCGGTTGCGCCAGTCCTCGTCGGTAATCTTCCACTGCTTGCTCGGCGTGTTCTGCCGGTCCTCAAAGCGGCGCAGCTGCTCGTCGGGGTCGATGTGGATCCAGAATTTCACGATGACCGCGCCCCAGTCGTACAGCTGGCGCTCGAAGTCGTTGATTTCCCGGTACGCGCGCTGCCAGTCCTCCGGCTCGCAGAAGCCCTCAATGCGCTCGACCATCACGCGGCCGTACCACGAGCGGTCGAAAATCGCCACGTGCCCGGATTTCGGCAGCCTGCGCCAGAAGCGCCACAGGTAATGCCGGTTTTTCTCCTCGCGGCTCGGCGACGCAATCGGTACCACCTCGTACCCGCGCGGGTCGAGCGCGTCGGCCACGCGCCGGATGTTGCCGCCCTTGCCGGCCGCGTCCCAGCCCTCGTACACGACGATGACCGGCACCTTCTTGCGGTAAATCGTGTTGTGCAGGCGCGACAGGCGCTCCTGCTCCTTTTTCAGCTGCTTTTTGTATTTTTCCGGCTCGAGCTTCTTCGAGAGGTCAACGTCCTTTAACAGCGGCATCTTCATAAACGGGTAGTCGCCCGGCAGGATCACGTTCGACGCCGCCTTCGGCGCCGCGTGCTGCTCGCGCCGCAGCTGCAAAGCGTTTCGCACCATCTCGTCGACGATGCGGAACACCTCAATCGTGCGCAGGTTGTCGTCCATGCCCGAAATCACGTGCCACGGCGCCCACGACGTGTTCGTAAATTCCAGCATCTCGTCAAAAATGCGGCTGTAGCGGTCGTATTGCCGGCAGCGGCGCCAGTCGTCGGGCGTCACGCGCCACTCGGTGTTCTTGTCGCCGTCGAGCTTTTCTAAGCGCGCCTTCTGCTCCTTCTGCGAGATGTGCAGGAAAAACTTGATGATTAAGTACCCGTTGTCGACTAAGCCCCGCTCGAAGTTATTGATTTCGTTCATGCGGCGCAGGTTCGTGATGTCGTCGATCTCCTTCTCCAGCCGCAGGATGCTCACTTCCTGGTACCACGACCGGTCCATCACGGACATCTGCCCGGCTTCCGGCAGCGTGAGCCAGTGGCGCCACATCGTCGGCTCGCGCAGCTCGAGTGCCGTCGGCGGCTGCGTGTTGACAACCGAATACCAGCGCGGGTCAAAATTGTGGATGAGCTTCGAAATCACGCGCCCTTTCCCCGCGGTGCCCCATCCCTCAAACAGGATGATGACCGGCAGGCCGACCTCTTTCATCGGCATGTCCATCGAGGCTAAGGATTCCTGCAAAGGCTTCAAGGCCTTCTTGTACGCGTCTTTTGACAGGGTTTTCTTTAAGTCCACTTTTTCCAGCATAACATGGCCCTTCCTCATAAAAAGTTTTGCACTTTTACGCACTCTTTTTAAGATAGTATACACGAAACCAGAAAAATTACAAGGCTTTTGCCGCAGAAATTTCCGCCGGCGCGGGATTTATCCGGCTGAAAACTGGAAAATCCGGTGTTGACACCGTGTCAGAATGGTGGTATCTTACAATCGGAAAGAAACTGACATCGTGTCAGAATGCAGGAATGCTGAAGTTTCTAGGCTTTGTAAACGATCTGAAAAACGGAAAAACCCGAACAGGAGGTTTCTAAAAACGATGAAAGCGAAAGTCTATTTTATGCGGGAAATCACGCCCGAAAACGTTGTGCGGCTCTACCACGCGCTCGGGGTTTCGCTTCCCGGCCGCGTTGCGGTCAAGGTGCACACGGGCGAAAAGGGCAACCAGAACTTTTTGCGCCCCGAATTCTGGCGCCCGATGGTCGAGGAGGTCCACGGCACGGTCGTCGAGTGCAACACCGCCTACGGCGACGCGGCCGGCGGCGTGCGCGACCACACCGAATCGCACCGGAAACTTTTGGAGGAGCACGGCTGGACGAAGTATTTCGACGTCGACCTGATGGATGCCGAGGGGCCGGACGCCGTCTTTCCAATCCCGAACGGCAAAATCCTCAAGGAAAACCGCGTCGGCCGCCATTTGTTAAATTACGACTCCATGCTCGTGCTCGCGCACTTTAAGGGCCACCCGATGGGCGGCTACGGCGGCGCGCTCAAGCAGCTCGCAATCGGCTGCGCGTCCCGCGCGGGCAAGGCCCTGATCCACTCCGCCGGCAAGACGGACGACCGCTTCGAAACGTGGCAGCAGCACGCGAGTAGCGTCGTCTTCCCCGAGGCGATGGCCGACGCCGCCTCGAGCATCGTGGAGCATTTTAAAGGGAAAATCGCGTATATCAATGTCATGAAAAACCTCTCCGTCGACTGCGACTGCTGCGAGGTCGCCGAGGACCCCTGCATGCAGGATATCGGCATGCTCGCGTCGTTAGATCCCGTTGCGATCGACCAAGCCTGCATGGACCTGATCGTCCATTCCGATGACCCGGGCCGCGATCATTTCCTCGAGCGCGTCAACAGCCGCAACGGCATCCACACGATCGAGGCCGCCGCGGACCTCGGCTTCGGCACCCGTGATTACGAGCGCATCGACCTGTAACCCGGCGCTTCCAAAAGCCAGTCCGGGGCCCTGCCCCAAACCGGAAAGGAGGGTGCCCCATGCCGAAAGGCTCCGAAGAATGGACAAGCCGCCGCAAAGCGGAAATCCTCCGTGCCTGCGCGGCGCTTTACGAGACGAAGGATTTTCGGGATATCACGTTAAAGGACATCGGCGGGAAAACCTCGATGACCCGCACGTCGATTTACAATTATTTCCGGACGAAACAGGAGATTTTCCTGGCCCTTTTGCAAAACGAGTACGAGGCGTGGATTGCGGACCTGCGGGCGATCCGCTGTGAAAACGAGGCGATGACGGCCGAGTCGTTCGCTTCCGCCCTCGCGCATTCGCTCGAGAAGCGCCGGCTCTTTTTAAAGATTTTGGCGATGAACCACTACGACTTAGAGGACAGCAGCCGCCCGGAAAACCTCGTCGCGTTTAAAAGGGTCTACGCCGCCTCGATGCGGGCCGTCGCCGCGTGCTTAGAGAAGTTTTTCCCGCGCATGACGGCCGACGGCCGGCAGGGCTTTCTCTACGCGTTTTTCCCGTTCCTATTTGGCGTCTACCCCTACACGACGGTCAGCGGCAAGCAGCGCCGGGCGATGGAGGAGGCGCACGCAAACTATGTGTTCCTCTCGATTTATGAGATCACAAGGTCCATGGCCCTGCACCTTTTGCACGGCCTCGAAGCAGAAGCCGAAACGCCCTAACGAAAAAGGCTCCCCGCGGGGAGCCTTTTTTACGCCTCTTTTTTGCGGAATAGGAAAAACGAGAGCCCGGCCGCCGCCGTCACGATGCCCCCGCCGATGAGCAAAACGGTCCGCACGCCGATCTCGTCGGCGAGCAGGCCGAATACGCCCAAAGACGTAATCGACAGGATATTCGACAACAGCGAGTTCACGCTGAACACGCGCCCGAGCCGTTCGGGCGCGGCCGTCGTCTGCACGAGCGTGACGCGCGCGACGGCGTAGCCCGCGTTGAACACGCCGTTGGCCGCCTGGATCAGCATGCCGATTGCGAACACCGTGTTTAACGGGAACAAAAGCAGCGAGAGCCCCAGCCCCAAAAGCGAGACGTTAAACAGCCACTCGCACGAGACCTTTTCGAGCAGCTTATAAAGCACCGCGCTCGCCAGCAGCATCGCGACCCCCTTCGCCGAAAGGATGGCGCCATAGCCCGCCGAATTCTGGTGCATGTAATCGTAGACGTATAAAATTAACAGCGAGTTGAGCATGCCGGCGGCGAGCCCCACCGCGGCGATCGTGACCGTCACGCTCAAAAGCTTCGGCTGCGCGCGCACGTAGCGCAGCGTCTCGAAAAACGTGTCCTTCTTTTCCGGTTTTGAAGAAAGCCGCGACGCGGGCACAGGCGCCCGGTGATAGGAAAGCCCCAAAAGCAGCAAGGCGGAGAGCAGAAAACTCGCACTGTCGATGTAAAAGCAGACCTCCACGGACAAAAACGCGAGCAATACCCCCGAAAGCGAGGGCCCCACCACCATAATCAGCGAGGACATCGAGGAATCGATGCTGTTGACGTGCTTTAATTGCGTCTCCTCCACGAGAAACGGCACGATGCTGTCGCTGCATACGTCCGTAAACGTCGAGACCAGCGACACGAGAAACAGAAAAAACAGCATCCCGTCTGGAAAAAACGGGATGCAGAGCACGAACACGGCGCGCAACAGGTCGCCGAAAATCAGGATTTTCTTTTGGTCGAACCGGTCGGCCACTTTCCCGGCCAGCGGCGAGAATAGGATGTACGGCAGAAGCGTGATGATCGAGACGAAGCTCGTCGAGGACGCGGCGCCCGTCGCCTGCGCCGCGAGCGTCAGCACCGCAATGCGGTCGATCCAGTTGCCCACGTCCGAAATCATGCGCGCGCCCACAAGGCACACCGTGTTCTGCCTGGTTCGGCTTTTCATGAAAAACCGCTTCCTTTCCATCGTCAGACGTCTGCATGTTTTCACAAGCTTTATAAAAGCGAACTTTTATTCTACGCCTTTTTTCGATAAAAGTCAACACGCTGTTTTCTATATTTGAGAGCACGCCTGCCTGCGTTTTGCCTGAAACACTCTATATAGATTTTGCGGAAGCCGTATGGTAAAATGAAAAAAACGCAGCCATGCGTTTTTACGGGAGGCGTTACGATGAAAATCGAGATCGACAGAGAATTTCCGCAGTATTTTAAGCCTTCTTATCCAGAAGAATTTGAATTGTTTTCGCATTTTGAAGTAACCGCGGGAATTCCAACAGTCTTATTTGCCATTACCACATGGAAAGAAAACGGAAAACCAAATGTTTGTTTTCATTCGTGGAGCTGTTTTCACGGAGATAAAACGGCATTCTTTGCTGTGATGGGAAATTTATATCAGCATACGCATACTTATGGTAACATTCAAAGAGAAAAATGTTTTTGTATCAATTTTTTGCCGATCAGCGCTTACGATCAATTGGTAAATACCATTCAATGCAACGATTTGGAAACGGATGAATTTGCGGTCGGCCATTTTACGCTTTCTCATGCAAAAACGATTCATGCGCCAGTTATTCAGGAAGCGTTTCTCAATATGGAATGTACGTTGAAAGAAATACAGGATTTAAGTGGCGCCGGAATCACAGCAATGGTGATCGGACAAGTGCAGCATATTTCTGTTGAGAAAGAATATGCGCAGGGCTATGAACAACGATATGGAAAAGACGGATTTATGATGTTAATCCCGGCACCGCAAGATCTCGTCACAGGTGAACCAAATCCATCTGCAATTGCCAGCGTAGAGATTGAAAAATACGATTAAGAACTTGCAAACACGCGGTCAAAAGAAAATTCACGGGCGCACCGGCCTCGCAAAATGGGCCAGGCGCGCCCCTTTGCTTTCCCTGCGCCTGTGTGGTATAATACAGCAGTATATGTTTATTTTCCGGCGCCCTTTTCGGCAGGGCGCGCCGCGGGAAGGAGGGCCCATGCGCATTTTAGGAATCGATCCCGGCTACGCGATCGTCGGCTGGGGGGTCTTGCGCGCGGAGGGCGGCCGCTTCGTGCCGCTCGCGAGCGGTGCCATCGAGACGCGCGCGGGCGTGCCGTTCGACGCGCGCTTAGAGCAGATCTACACGCAGATCGGGGAGGTCCTCACCCGCTGGAAGCCGCAGGCCGCCGCCGTCGAGAAGCTCTACTTTTCGAAGAATAAGACGACGGCCATCGGCGTCGCCCACGCGCGCGGCGTGCTGCTGCTCGCGTGCCGGCAGGCAAAGTGCCCGATCTACGAGTACACGCCCATGCAGGTCAAACAGGCCGTCACGGGCTACGGCGGCGCGAAAAAGCCGCAGGTCATGGAGATGACCCGCAGGCTCCTGCATTTAAAGGAAGTCCCGCGCCCGGACGACACGGCCGACGCCTTGGCCCTCGCGATTACGCACGCGCAGGCGAGCGCGAGTGTGCTGCGCCGCGAAGCGCTCGGCGTCTACCGCCTGCCGACGCGGTTTTAGGCGGCTTTTCGGGCGGCGCCCGGTTTGAAACGTTTTAGAAAGGGGAGAGCGCGGTGTTTTACAGTCTTACCGGAAAACTCATCCATCTCGAGCCGGGCGCGGCGGTCGTCTCGTGCGCGGGCATCGGCTTTTTGTGCCGCACCACACAGCAGACGCAAAAGGCCCTGCCGCCGCTCGGCGAGGAGGTCACGCTGTTTACGCAGCTCAATGTCCGCGAGGACGGCGTCGATCTCTACGGCTTTTACAGCCTCGCGGAGCGCAGCTGCTTTAAGCTGTTGACCGCGATTTCCGGCGTCGGCCCGAAGGTCGGGTTATCGATCCTCTCGGTTTTGACGCCCGAACAGGTCGCCGCGGCCGCCGCGACGGGCGACAGCAAGGCGTTTACGCGCGCCAATGGCGTCGGCCCGAAGCTCGGCTCGCGCATCGTCTTGGAAATGAAGGATAAGGTAAAGTCCCTCCAAAAAGAGAGCGGCGGCCAGCCTTCTCCCGCCGGTGTCCCGAGCGCTGCGGGCAACGCCGAGGCCGCTGTCAATGCGTTGACGGTATTGGGCTATTCGACAACCGAGGCCGCCTCGGCCGTCGCGCGGCTCGACAGTTCCCTGCCCGTCGAGGAACTCATCCGCGGGGCATTAAAATTCTTCGGCTCCCAATAAAGGAACCCTGGAATCGAAGATTCAATCAAAATGAAAGGAGGCGCGTGCGATGCCGCTTGCCCTTTATGCGTTGACAGAATCGATGGAGCCGGCGTTTCGCGATTGGCAAAAGGCGTGGGGAAAAGAACCGATCGTCCCGTCCGGCTGCTTTTTAGAAGACGGCGAGCCGTTTGAAGCGTGGCTTTCGAAACGGCGCGCGCTCGAGGACCCCGTCTTTGCCGCTTCTCGAGGCTGGTCGCCGGGGAAGGACTTCTGCCTGATGGAATCCCCCGCTGGCCCGATTCTTGCGATGTCAAACCTGCGCACGGTCTTGACGCCCTCTTTATTGGAATTCGGCGGCCACATCGCCTACGGCACGCGGCCGGATTTTAGGCGCCGGGGTTTGGCCGCGCAGTGCCTATTCCTGACGCTCGAAAAGGCAAAGGAGGCCGGCCTTCGCCATGTTTTAATCACGTGCAGCCGGGAAAATCTTGCGAGCGCGCGCACGATTTTAAAGTGCGGCGGCACGCTCGACGACGAGGTCCCGCGCGCGGGCGGCGGGGTCACCCAGCGGTACTGGATTTCTTTATACGATACGGCCGTTTCATTTTTTAAATAATTCCCACCTATCCAATGCAGAAAGGAGGCGCGTGCGATGCCGGAATATACCGAGGAAGATTTTGACCTCGAAACCCGCATGGTCGCCCCGGAATATACGCCCGACGACGCGGAGGTCGAAAACCCGCTGCGCCCGAAACGGCTTTCCGACTACATCGGCCAGGAAAAAGTGAAGGAGAATATGTCGGTCTATATCCGGGCGGCCTTAAAGCGCCAGGAGACGCTCGACCACGTGCTGCTCTATGGGCCGCCGGGGCTCGGCAAAACGACGCTCGCGGGCATTATCGCGAATGAATTAGGCGTCCATCTGCGCATCACATCCGGCCCGGCCATCGAGCGCCCCGGCGACCTCGCGGCCATTTTGACGAACCTAAACCCCGGCGACGTTTTGTTTATCGATGAGGTCCACCGCCTGCCGCGCACGGTCGAGGAAATCCTCTACCCCGCGATGGAGGACTTTTCGCTCGATATCATCACGGGCAAAGGCCAGATGGCCGCAAGCTACCATCTGCCGCTGCCGCATTTTACGCTCGTCGGCGCGACGACGCGCGCGGGCCAGCTTTCCGCGCCGCTGCGCGACCGCTTCGGCATCGTCGAGCGGTTAGAGCTCTACGCGCCGCGCGACCTCGCCCGCATCGTCACGCGCTCGGCGGGCATCCTCGGCGTCGAGATTAGTGCGGAAGGCGCGCTCGAAATCGCGAGCCGCAGCCGCGGCACGCCCCGCATCGCGAACCGCATGTTAAAGCGCGTGCGCGACTTCGCGCAGGTCGCAAGCGACGGCAAGATTACGTACGAGGCCGCGAAAAAGGCGCTCGACCGCATGGAGGTCGATGAACTCGGCCTCGACGCGAACGACCGCCGGATGCTTCTGACGATGATCCGCTACTATAACGGCGGCCCCGTCGGCCTGGAGACGTTGGCCGCGGCCATCGGGGAGGAGGCCGTCACGCTCGAGGACGTCTACGAGCCGTACCTGATGCAGATCGGGTTTTTGCAGCGCACGCCGCGCGGCCGCGTTGCCACAAAGGCGGCTTACCTCCATTTGGATGTCCCGTACCCCGAGCCGCAGGCGGACCCGCAGCAGCAGACGCTCTTCTAAAGGAGTTATGAAAGGAGGGGGGCTTTTGCGCATCCCTACGAAAGCCCAGGCGCTCGCCCTTTTGGAGGAGGGCGGGCGGAAAAATCCCGGCCCCTGGGTGCGGCACTGCCGCTACGCGGGAAAGGCCGCGCAGGCGATCGCTGCGAAAACAAAGACGCTCGACCCCGAGGCCGCCTGTATCTTGGGCCTTCTGCACGACATCGGCCGGCGCTTCGGCGTGACCGGCAGCCGCCATATCTACGACGGCTGGGCCTTCGCAAAGGAACACGGCTGGGACGACCTCGCCCGCGTCTGCTTGACGCACTCGTTTCCGCTGCAGGATATCGAGGCGTGCTCCGGCAGCTGGGATGTGGGCGGCGTCGACGGCAGCGAAAAGCGGGAAAAGGCCGCCGCGCTTTTAAAAGACGTTTCTTACGACGATTACGACCGCCTCTTGCAGCTGTGCGACGCGCTCGCGCTGCCCGACGGCTTTTCCCTCCTCGAGCAGCGCTGGGTCGATGTCGTGCTGCGCTACGGCACAAACCCGCTCTTGCCCCAAAAATGGGCGGCCACGTATGCGCTGAAACGCCATTTCGAGGCGCTGTGCGGCGTAAAAGACCTCTACTGCCTTCTGCCCGGGATCGTCGAGCGGACGTTCCCGTGGGCTTTTGCATAAACATAAACGAGAATTCCATTTACAAATTTCATTTTACGAAACGGAGTTGAAGGAAACATGGGAAGACTCTTTGGAACGGACGGTGTCCGCGGCGTCGCGAACAGCGAATTGACGTGTGAACTCGCGATGCAGATCGGCCGCGCGGCCGCCATGGTGCTCACCGATTCCAACCACCGCCATCCGAAAATTTTAATCGGCAAGGACACGCGCCTGTCCTCTGATATGCTCGAGTGCGCCCTGGCCGCCGGCCTTTGCAGCGTCGGCGCGAACGTCGTGCGCCTCGGCGTCGTGCCCACGCCGGCCGTCGCGTTCTTGGTCGGCAAATATAAGGCCGACGCCGGCGTCATGCTGACCGCCAGCCACAACCCCTGCGAGTTTAACGGCATCAAAATCTTTTCCGGCGACGGCTATAAGCTGCCCGATGCTTTGGAAGAACAGATCGAGGCAATCGTCCTCGACAAAAAGCTGACCCCGCCCACGCCGACCGGCGGCGACGTCGGCTCCGTCACGACCGCGCCGAACGTCGTGCGCGATTATATCGACCACATTAAGAGCACCGTCCCGTTTGCGCTGACCGGCATGAAGATTGCGATCGACTGCGCGAACGGCTCGGCCTCCCGCACGGCCGAACAGCTCTTTTCCGAACTTGGCGCCGAGTGTTTTATGCTCTCGAACCACCCCGACGGCGTCAACGTCAACGACAACTGCGGCTCGACCCACATGGAGCCTTTGATGGCCTACGTCAAGGAAAACCACCTCGACGCGGGCGTCGCGTTCGACGGCGACGCGGACCGCTGCCTTGCGGTCGACGACAAGGGCAACCTCGTCGACGGCGACTTCGTGATGGCCATCTGCGCGGCGGATATGAAGTCGCGCGGCAAGCTCGAAAAGAATACGGTCGTCGGCACGATCATGACGAACTTAGGCTTTATCCGCTTCTGCGAGGAGGCGGGCCTGCACTTCGAGGCGACGAAGGTCGGCGACCGGTACGTCCTCGAGGAGATGCAGCTTGAGGGCTATAATTTCGGCGGCGAGCAGTCCGGGCACGTGATTTTCCTCGATTTCGCGACGACCGGCGACGGGCAGCTGACGGCCGCGCAGCTGCTCTCCCTTGTCAAGCGCCGCGAGACGAAGCTCTCAAATCTCGCCGTGCTCATGAAGCGCTACCCGCAGGTGCTCGTCAACGTCGAGGTCGCCCCGGAAGGGAAGCTGCGCTTTTATACGGACGACGCCGTCAAGGCCGCCATCGACCGGGCGAAGAAGACGCTCGGCAAGGACGGCCGCATCATCGTGCGCCCCTCCGGCACGGAACCGTTATTGCGCGTCATGGTCGAAGGGTCCGACCCCGACGCGATCGCCGCACTCGCCAATGAGGTTGCCGATGTGCTGCGGGAGCGTTTGACCTGATGCGCACAGCAGATTGGCGCGACTACGCGCTTTTAGACGCCTCCTCCGGCGAGCGCCTCGAGCGCTGGGGCGATATCCTCTTAATCCGCCCGGACCCGCAGATTATCTGGGAGACCCCGCGCCGCGACCCGCGCTGGAGGCAGGCGCACGCGCGCTACGTGCGCTCGAAGTCCGGCGGCGGCCATTGGGAGCAGTTTCAAAAGCTCCCGCCGGTCTGGGAAATCTCGTGGCAGGGGCTTACGTTCCGCTTAAAGGCGATGGGCTTTAAGCACACGGGCCTTTTCCCCGAGCAGGCCGTCAACTGGCAGTTCGCGATGGAGAAAATCGCCGCGCGCAAAGCGCAGACGGGGCAGGCGCCGAAGGTCTTAAACCTATTCGGCTACACGGGCGCCGCGACCCTCGCGTGCCTGAAAGCCGGGGCCGAGGTCTGCCACGTCGACGCGAGCCGCGGCATGGTCCAGTGGGCCAAGGAAAATGCGCAGAAAAGCGGCCTCTCGGACCGCCCCGTGCGCTGGCTCGTCGATGACTGCGGGAAATTTGTCAAGCGCGAGCAGCGCCGCGGCCACGTGTACGACGCGTTGATTATGGACCCGCCGTCGTATGGCCGCGGGCCGGGCGGCGAGGTCTGGAAGCTCGAAGAGCAGCTCTACCCGCTTTTAGAAACGTGCCTGCCCATTTTAAGCGAGCGCCCGCTTTTCTTCCTTTTAAACTCCTACACGACGGGCCTTTCCCCGGCGGTGATGGCCTATCTTTTGGAAACCGTTCTAAAGCAGCGCTGGGACGTTTCGGTCACGGCCGACGAAATCGGCCTGCCGGTCGAAAGCTCCGGCCTTTCGCTGCCGTGCGGGAGTACCGCCATCGCCGAATTTTAAAGAGTTACAGTCCCACGAATCCCTTCGAGATCCTGCGCGGGCAGGCTTTGCCGCGCGACGCAGAAAAAAGGAGATGCCATATGGATTTTATCAACGCACAGGACGTTTGGTTTACGTACGCGGAGCCGGACGAAGAGGCGCCCGATGCCCCGCTGCCGCAGGTGTTAAAGGGCGTGTCCCTTTCGATTCAGAAAGGCGAGTTCGTCGCCTTGTTGGGCCACAACGGCTCCGGCAAAAGCACGATGGCCAAGATGTTTAACGCGATGCTCACCCCGACTGCCGGTCGCGTCCTCGTCGACGGCATGGACACGAAGGACCCCGCCCACACGCTCGACATCCGCCGGCGCGTCGGCATGGTCCAGCAAAACCCCGACAACCAGCTCGTCGCCTCCATCGTCGAGGAGGACGTCGCGTTCGGCCCGGAAAACCTCGGCGTCGAGCCCGCCGAAATCCGCCGCCGCGTCGATGAGGCGCTCAAGACCGTCGATATGTACGACTACCGCACCGCGGCGCCGTATAAGCTCTCCGGCGGCCAGAAACAACGCGTCGCAATCGCCGGCATCCTCGCGATGCAGACCGAATGCATCGTGCTCGACGAGCCCACCGCGATGCTCGACCCGCGCGGCCGCAAGGAAGTCATGGACACGATCCACCGCCTAAACGAGCAGAAGGGCATCACGATCGTCTTAATCACGCACTATATGGAGGAGGCCGTCACGGCCGGCCGCGTCGTCGTGCTCGACAGCGGGAAGCTTTTGACCGAAGGCCCCCCGCGCGAGGTCTTCTCGCACGTCGAGCTGTTAAAGCAGCATAAGCTCGATGTCCCGCAGGCGACGGAGCTGCTGTTCCGCCTGCGCGGCGCCGGCTGCCCGCTGCCGCAGACCGCTTTGACGGTCGAGGAGTGCATCAGCGCCCTCGAACCGCTTCTGGCCGAAAGGAGTGCGAGACGATGACCCCGCTTTTGGAAACAAAAAATGTCACGTGCGTCTACAGCCCCCACACGCCGTTTGAAAAGCGCGCGGTCGATTCCGTCAGTATCAAAATCGAGAAAGGCGATTTTATCGGCGTGATCGGCCACACGGGCTCGGGGAAGAGCACGTTAATCCAGATGTTAAACGGCTTAATCCGCCCGACCTCGGGCCAGGTCCTTTTAAACGGCCGCGACATCTGGGAAAACCCCAAAAAAATCCGCGCCGTCCGCTTTAAGGTCGGCATGGTCTTCCAATACCCCGAAGACCAGCTCTTTGAGGAGACCGTTTTAAAGGATATCATGTTCGGCCCCCGCAACATGGGCCTGCCCGACGAGGAGATCGAGCGCCGCGCGCGCGACGCCGCCCATTTTGTCGGGCTGCCCGACGAGCTTTTGGAGCGCAGCCCGTTTGAGCTCTCCGGCGGCGAAAAGCGCCGCGCCGCGATTGCGGGCGTCATCGCGATGGACCCGGACGTGCTGATTTTAGACGAGCCCGCGGCGGGCCTCGACCCGGCCGGCCGCGATGTGCTTTTAAGCTCCATTACGAGCTACCACCGCACGCGCGGCAACACGGTGCTCTTCGTCTCCCACAGCATGGAGGACGTCGCGCGCGTCGCCGACCGCGTCCTCGTGATGAACGACGCGCACGTCGAGATGTTCGGCACCACGAAGGAGGTCTTCTCCCAGGCCGGCCGCCTTTCGCAGATCGGCCTCCAGGTGCCGCAGATCACGCAGATCATGTCCATCTTGAAAGACGAGGGCTACCCCGTCGAAACCACGCTCACGCTCGAGGAAGCCGTTGCGCAGCTCTTGCCGCTTTTGCCGAAAGGAGGGGACGACCTGTGACGAGAGACATCGCTTTGGGCCAGTATTTCCCGGGAAAATCCGTGATTCACCGGCTCGACCCGCGCTTAAAACTCATTTTGACCGTCGCGTTCATCGTGTACATCTTCGTCGTGCACAACTTCTGGGGCTTAGGCTTTCTAATCCTGTGCACGGCCGCGATGCTTCTGACGTCCGGCGTGCCCGTGCGGCTCTACTTTAAGAGCATCAAAGGCATTCTGTTTATTGTGCTGTTTACGGCCGTCTTAAACCTGTTTTATGGGACGGGCGAGCCGCTGTGGCAGTGGGGCTTCCTGACGATTACGCAGCAGGGCATTTTTAACGCGATCTTTATCGCCGTGCGCATCGCGGGGCTCGTGCTGTTTAGCTCCGTCTTGACGTTCACGACGTCGCCGACCGATCTCACCGACGCGATGGAGCGGCTTTTAAAGCCGTTGAGCAAGCTCCACGTCAAAGTCCACGAGATTGCGATGATGATGACGATCGCCTTGCGCTTCGTGCCGACTTTGTTGGAGGAGACCGACAAGATCATGGCCGCCCAGAAGGCGCGCGGCGCCGATATGGAGTCCGGCGGGCTCATGCAGCGCATCCGCGCACTCGTGCCGGTGTTAATCCCGCTGTTTGTCTCGTCGTTCCGCCGCGCGTACGACCTCGCGATGGCCATGGAATGCCGCTGCTACCACGGCGGGGAGGGCCGCACGAAGATGAAGGTGCTGCACCTGACGCGCTTAGACGCCGGCGCGGCCCTAGCCGGCATCGCCGCCCTCGCCATTGTCATTTTGTGCAACGTCTTTTTCGCCCGCGTGTTTTGAATAGAATTGGCACAGTGGAAGATAGAGAGGATTGGAAAAAACAAACGTATTTATAAGGAAAGGGAAGCGCTCAATCATCCCTTTGGGAAGGAGACGCCATGAATCAGAGATCCAGATATTTAGATTCGCCGAAAAAGCATTTTGGAAATTTTTCACTCGTGTGGCTGTGCCTCGGGGCCATGCTCGTAATCCAAGTTGTATTATTGTTTTACTTTGCTGCCCAGCGGCAGGGTTACCATGTCGATGAGCTCTTTACATATTTCCTTTCGAATAACAGCGCGCCGAATGCGCCGTACCCGAAAAACGAGTCCGATTACCTCGCCGTCTGGCACACAGCGGATTATTTCCGCTCGTTTTTGACGTGCGACCCGTCCGAGCAGTTTCAATTCGGCTTCGTCTACATGAATCAATGCAGCGATGTGCTGGGCCCGCTGTATTTTGTGCTGTTCCATCTCGTCTGTTCGTTTGTGCCGGGGACGTTCAGCATCTACCCGATCGTCGCCATGCACGCGGCGCTGTTCGTTTTGAGCGGCATCCTTCTGTGGCAGATGGGCCGCCGGCTGCTGCACAGCGACTGGGCGGCGCTTCTGCCCGTCGCGCTGTGGGGGTTCAGCGCCGGGGCCGTGTCCGCGGGGCTGTACCTGCGCGTGTACGCGCTGCTGTTGTTTTTCCTCGTGTTGATTACGTTTTTGGCGTTTCGCGTCGCCGAGCACGCGCTGTACGGGGAGGGGCCCTGCATCAGCAAGCGCTACGTCGCGGCGATCGCGTTCGCGACGGCCGGCGGCTTTTTGACGCACTACTACTTTGTCTTGTACACGCTCTTTCTGGGGCTGACCCTCGGCGCGTATTTGCTTTTGCAGCACCGGAAGCAGGACCTTCGCCGCGCGTTATGCGGCGTCTTCTTGGGCGTCGGCGGCGGCATCCTGATTTTCCCCGCGAGCATCATGCAGGCGTTTACGAGTTACCGCGGCCAGGGTGCGTGGGAGAAAATTGCCCAAGGAGGCCCTACCTGGAAAGAAGTATTAGAGGCTTACCTCGACGCAATCCGTACACAGCTTTTTCATTCCATGCGGGTTGAAAAATATATTTTTATTCTGCTCGGTATCTTAGGAATTTTTGTGCTGGTGCGGGCAATTTTAAAACGGAAAAAGCCCGCCCCCGAAACGATCTGCCGTGTATTTGAACTTTTGATGGCTGCTGTGGGGTGTATCGGGTACATTATTTTTGTTGCGCTGGTTGCGCCGTATTCTGTATCTCGGTATGTTTATCCGGTTTTCCCGATTGTACTGTTTTTGGTTGGCGCGCTTTTTTATCTCGGATGCCGCGTATTGTTTCAAAATCAAAAGCTACGCGCTGCATGCGGCGTTTGTATTTTCCTTTTGGCAATTGGCCTTTCAAGTTTCATGCTTGGACGGGGAAATATTGAAAACATTCTGCCGGAAGATTGGCAGACAAGGTATACAGGAACGCGCGATGTGGAGGAAAAAGCGGCCCAATATGAGGGTGCATACGCATTGGTCTATTATCCGAAAATTTATGTTGAACATACATATTGCCTTTTCCCGGAATTTTTGCATTATAGTGGTGCTTGCTTTTTACCGGAAGAAGAGAAATCACAATTGCCTGCCCTGGCCGCCGAAGTCCCGGACGATGCCCCGCTTCTGCTTTACGCCAAATTTTCCACCGGCAATGTGATGGACCAGGTGCTCGAGATTGCGCACGCGTTTGGCCGCACACAGGCCGAAGCATTATACGAAGACCGCATTTATATGGTTTACCGGCTTTCGTAAGGAGGGAACCCTTTGCGCAATTTGCTTTTCAGCCTCCGCTTTAACGGCGCGGCGTACCACGGCTGGCAGATGCAGCAAAACGCCGTGTCCGTGCAGCAGGTCTTTTCCGAGGCGCTCGAAAATGTACTCCACGAGAAAGTGGACGTCAAAGGCTGCTCGCGCACGGACGCGGGCGTCCACGCAAACCAGTTCTGCGCGTCCGTCAAGACCTCCCGCACGATCCCGTGCGAACGCCTCGTGTTCGCGGTCAACCATTTCCTGCCGCCGGATATCGCCGCGTGGTCGTGCCGGGAAGTGCCGCTTTCGTTCCATGCGCGCTACGACTGCCGCGGCAAGGAGTACGTGTATCTCATTTGGAACGCGCGCGTGCGCGACCCGTTTTTATACGCGCGTGCGCTGCACGACTGGTATCCGTTGGATGCCGAACAGCTCAACCGCGCGGCGCAGGCGTTTGTTGGGTACCACGACTTTACGTCGTTTTGTACGCTCGATAAGCGCCAGGGCCGCAATTTCTGCCGCACCGTGACCCACGCGTCCGTCCGGCGCGACGGGGACCTTGTCCGCTTTACGGTCGCGGCCGACGGTTTCCTTTATAATATGGTGCGCATCCTTGTGGGGACGCTTCTGTACGTCGCGCAGGGGAAACTTTCCGGCGCGGACCTCCCGCGCATTTTCGAGGCGCGCGACCGTGCCGCCGCGGGGCCGACCGCGCCGCCGCAGGGGCTGTATCTAAACCGTGTCTTTTACGACGAGGGGGTGCTCTGATGAGAAAGTCCAAGTCCAATCCGCCCGACCCCCGGGACGATCTGCTGCCCGGGGAATTGCCGCCGCTCGGCGCCGGGCGCGAAAAGCGGGGGAAACGCCGCCGCCACCCGAAAGCCATCTACCGCGTCATCGCCGTGCTGCTGTGCTGTGCCGCGGCCCTTTTGATCTGGATGAACCGCGAGGCCTTAAAGCCGCAGAACCTTTTGGAATGGGTGCAGACGCAGTTCGTCGGCATGGGCATCGGCGACGGCTATCCCGCTTCGCTAAACGGCGAAAGCGTCAAGCCCGCGAATTTCTGCAGCGTCGACCGCGATTTGTACTTGACGAGCGACACGACGATTTTGTGCATGAACGACACGGCCAAGACGCTGTTCAGCCGCATGCACAACTTCGCCGACCCCGTCATGCGCGTCAACGGCAGCCGCGTCCTCGTGTATAACCGCGGCGGCACGGGCTTCCGCGTCGAAAACCAGCTGCGCACGCTCGTCTCCGGCGAGGCGGAGGGCACGATCTACTGCGGCGACGTCGCGTCAAACGGCCGCTATGCGCTCGTGACCACCGCCGGCGGCTACTGCGGCCAGCTGACCGCCTACCTTTCGGACAACACGGTGGCGTTCCGCTATTGGTTTTCCGACGATTACCCGACCGCCATCGCGCTTTCCCCGGACGGCACGAAGGCCGCCGTGGCGGCCGTCGGCGCTTCCGAGGGCTCGTTAAAAAGCGTCTTATACGTGCTCGACTTTAATTCCGACGCGGCCGTTTCCCCGATTGCGGCGTACCCCGACACGTATTTTTCGGCGCTGGCGTTTGACGGCTCAAACCTTCTGGCGGTCGGCGACACGCAGGCCGTCGCCCTTTCCGCCGACGGCACCGAGCGCGGCCGCTACGATTACGCCGGCCAGAGCCTGCAGACGTATACCTTCGACGGCGGGAAGGCCGTATTGGCGCTCGGCGACTTCCAAAACGCGACGAATTCCACGCTCGTCCATCTCGACGCAAACGCCTCCCCGACCGCGTCCGCCACGCTTCCGGGGGAGATTGCGGACGTCTCCTGCTTCGGCGACGCGATGGCCGCCTTGGCCGGCGGCACCATTTCAACGTATTCGTGCTCGTCCGGTACGGCGCTGGGTACAGCCGATGCCGGCGGGGATGCCCGCGCGATCGCGCTGCGCACGGAGGGCGAGGCGTACGTCCTCGGCGTCTCGGAGGTGCGGCGCGTGCCCATTTCGTGACCTTACTTTGTATGAGGTTGTCAAATCGTTGATTCTATGCTATCATAGTTCATGTTGCTTTGAAGGAGGCCCGCAATGGAAGGAACCATTCTGGATATTGTGTTGATTGCGGCAGGGCTTCTGTGCGTCGTCCTCGGGTTTTTCCAGGGGGCCGTGCGCGCGTTAATCGGCCTTGCGGCCTTGATCCTCGGCGCCGTGTTCGCGCCGGCGCTCGGCGGCTTTTTGTGCGGGCTCTTCGTTTCGAGAGAGGACCTTTTGGGCTTTGCCGTCGGGCAGATCGTCTGCACGCTGATCGCGTTTTTCATAATCGTGGCCGTTGTCCGCCTGCTCGGCAAGCTTTTGGACCTGATCTTCCAATTGCCGGGGCTTCATTTTCTCAACCGGCTTTTGGGCGGCGTCGTCGGCGCGGCGAAAGGCTTTCTGCTGGTCCTCGTGCTGTGCGCGCTCTTGCAGGCGCTGCTGCCTGCGCTCGCGCAGCGGTATCCGGAAAGCGTGGATCTCCACAGCTTTTCCAGTTCACGCCTTGTAAAGCTTCCGGCCCGCGCGGGAGAAGAGGTGGAAAGTGCGAACCCGCTGTTCACGTTTTATGAACAGCACTTGAGGGAGGGAATCAATCTGCATGCCCAAGGAGAAGAGTAAAAATCTGAATATCCCCAATGCGCTGTCTGTGCTGCGAATTTTGTTGATTATTCCGTTTATGATCTGCTATCTGAGGGATTACATGACGGCGGCCGTCGTCGTGCTGATCCTTTCGGGCATTTCCGACGCGCTCGACGGCTTTGTCGCGCGCCATTTTAACCAGCGCACGCAGTTAGGCCAGATGCTCGACCCCATTTCCGATAAGCTGACCCAGGCGGCCGTCGCGGTCAGCCTCGCCATCCGGCACCCGGTGCTCCTGCCGTTTCTGCTCGTCTTTATTTTCAAAGAGGGCATCATGCTCGTCGCGGGCGGGATTCTGCTGCGCCGGCGCAAGCGCCCGTGCGCGGCGCGCTGGTATGGGAAAGTGGCTACCGTGCTGTTTTACATCACGTTCGTCTCGATTTTGTTGATGGACCTGTTGTCCGTCTATTACGACGTGCCGGTGCTCGTGCTGCTCACGGTCACGTGCGTGATGATGGTGTTCGCGCTCGTGATGTATGCGCGGGAATTTTTCCGCATCTTAAAGAGCACGGCCCCCGAGGACCAGCTGGATTTGGACGAGGTCATGGACAAGCACAGAACATAAACGCTGCGTGCGCGTTCGCGGAAAGCGGACGCGCTTTGCGTTTTGCAAGGATTTTATGATTTATTCAAAAATCTACTTGCGCGGTATGCTATAATAAGGGTGCGGGCCTTCCGCTGGGGGAGAGGGCCCCGCATTGCAATGGAAAATTCGCCTGTCTTGCAGGCAGAGAAAAGTGAAGTGAAAGAGAATGTTATGTTCCAGATGTCATAAACGCCCGGCCGTGGTATTCGTCTCCTCGTCGGCAGACACAAGCGGCGAGCCGCAGGGGCTGTGCCTTTCCTGCGCGAAAGAGCTGGGCATTAAGCCCGTCAACGATTTGATCGAAAAGATGGGGATCACCGACGAGCAGATGGAGGCCATGGAGGCCGAGCTCGGCCAGCTGATGAACCCGGGCGACGACGACGGGGAGGGCCAGACCGGCGGCTTCGTGCCGGGGGGTGCTGCCACGTTCCCGCCGTTTCTGCAAAATCTCTTCAGTGCGCCGAAGCCGTCGGACGGCGCGCAGCCGTCCGGCAGCGGGGAGACCGGCACAAAGGACCGCCGCCGCGAAAAGCCGCGCTCGAAGCGCCGCCACTTAAACGCGTACTGCACGGACCTGACCGCCCGCGCGCGCAGCGGCAGCATCGACCGCATCATCGGCCGCGACAAGGAGCTCGACCGCGTCGTGCAGATTTTGTCCCGCCGCACGAAGAATAACCCGTGTTTAATCGGCGAGCCCGGCGTCGGCAAGACGGCCGTCGCCGAGGGATTGGCGCTGCGCATCGCCGAGGGCAAGGTGCCCGCGCGCCTGCAGAAAAAGGAAATCCATCTGCTCGATTTGACGGCGCTCGTCGCCGGCACGCAGTTCCGCGGCCAGTTTGAAAGCCGCATCAAGGGCCTGCTCGACGAGGTCAAGGAGGAGGGCAACATCATCCTCTTCATCGACGAGGTCCACAACCTCGTCGGCACCGGCGACGCCGAGGGCAGCATGAACGCCGCGAATATCTTAAAGCCCGCGCTCTCCCGCGGCGAGATCCAGGTCATCGGCGCGACGACGTTTACCGAGTATCGCAAGTATATCGAGAAAGACGCCGCGCTCGAGCGCCGCTTCCAGCCCGTCACGATCGAGGAGCCGTCTATTTCAGAGGCGACCGAGATCATCAAGGGCGTCAAGGGCTACTACGAAAACTTCCACCGCGTGCGCGTCTCCGACGACATCGCGCGGCGCACCGTCGTGCTCGCCGAGCGGTATATCAACGACCGCTACCTGCCCGACAAGGCCATCGACCTGCTCGACGAGGCGTGCGCGTGCGCCGCTTTGCGCAACACGTCGATGACGGAATACGACAAGATTAACGCAGAGCTCGGCAGCTTACGCCGCGAAGAGGACGACATGACCGCCGAGGGCGCGGACACCGACTACGAGGAGCTCGCGCGCGTGCGCACGGACATTTCCCGCTTGGAGCAGCGCGCGGCGGACCTCGCCCCGCAGGCGCTCGGTTCCCCGGTCGAGGAGGCCGACCTCGCCCACGTCATCGAGCTGTGGACCGGCATCCCGGCCAGCCGCATCCAGGAAAGCGAGCTCAAAAAGCTCTCCCATATCGAGGAGACGCTAAACCGCCGCATCATCGGCCAGAAGGAGGCCGTCGCGGCCGTTTCCGCGGCCATCCGCCGCAGCCGCGTCCAGATCAGCCCCCGCCGCCGCCCGGCGTCGTTTATCTTTGTCGGCCCGACGGGCGTCGGCAAGACGGAGCTCGTGAAAGTCCTGTCCGAAGAGCTGTTCGATAAGCCGGAGACGCTGATTCGCCTGGACATGAGCGAATTCATGGAAAAGCACAGCGTTTCGCGCATCATCGGCTCGCCGCCCGGCTACGTCGGCTACGATGAGGCCGGCCAGGTCACCGAGAAGGTCCGCCGCCAGCCGTACAGCGTGCTGCTGTTCGACGAGATCGAGAAGGCGCACCCGGATGTCATGAACATCCTTCTGCAGATTCTCGACGAGGGCCATATCACCGACGCGCAGGGCCGCAACGTCAATTTCGAGAATACAATCCTCGTCATGACGAGCAACGCCGGCAGCGCGAACAAGGAGTCCGCTTTGGGATTCGGCAAGACGCAGCAGGACGCGACGCGCGACCGCGTGATGAAGGCGCTGTCCGATTTCCTGCGCCCCGAGTTTCTCGCGCGCGTCGATGAGATCGTTTTGTTCCGCTCGCTCGAGGAGGCGGACTTCCGCGATATCGCGCGGCTGATGCTCGACGAATACGTCGGCACGCTCAAGGAGCGCTCGATTTTGTTTACGTATGACGACGCGGCCGTCGAATGGCTTGCGAAGCATGCGATCGGCGGGAAGAGCGGCGCGCGCGACCTGCGCAACCTGATCCGCCGCCGCGTGGAGGATGCGCTCGCCGAGCAGATCATCGCCCACGCCGACCACGGCCTTGCCGGCGTCACGCTGACGGTCCAAAACGACGAGCCCACGCTGCTCACGCTCGAGGGCTAAGGGCATCCGCGTAAAAAGAAGATAGAAAGAAGTATAGAAAAAAAGACCCGGCTGCCGCTGATTGCAAACGAATCGGCGGCAGCCGGGTCTTTCTGTTTCATTTTATACCAATCTGGCCCGAAAGCCGCCGGGGGGCCTTTAGCCCTTTTCCGGCTGTTTGCCGGGCGCGCGGGAGGGCGTTTGTCCGTCGAGAAGGCCGAGCACCTCCATCGCATACGCAATGCCGTCTTCATCGATCGGCTTTGTCACGAAGTCGGCCGCCTCCTTGACCGCGGGGATCGCATTTCCCATCGCGACGCTCCACCCCGCCGCGGAAAACAGCTCCAAATCGTTCGAGCTGTCCCCGAACACGACCACCTGTTCCGGCACAAAGCCGTAATAGTCACACAGCCGCCGCATGCCGTCCGCCTTCGAGAGATGGTACGGCACGATGTCGGCGCCCTCGCTGTGCGCGAACGGGAGGACCGACAGGGCCGGGAACGCCTTTTGCAGCTGCGCGGCGTCTTCGGCCGGCCCTAAGAGCACGAGCGCCGAAATCTCCGTTTGCAGCAGTTTTTCCGCCGGCAGGATGCGCTCCGGCGGCGCGTAAATTCCCTTTTGAAAGACGTTTCGCAGTGTTGCCTCGTTCGTCGTGTAGTACGTCGTGCCCACCTGGCAGCCGACGCACAGCCCTCTTTCCGACGCAAAGGCCACGACGCGCGCCAATACGTCCTTCGGCCACGAAAATTGGCACAAAAGCGACCCTTGTGCGAGCACGCGCGCGCCGTTCATATGGATTAAGGCGTCGGGCTTGACCGTTTCCATGCCGTAAAGGCTGTCGGGCAGGCGCATGTCGCGCCCGGTCGCAATTGCAATTTTCCAAAACGGCCGCGCCCGTTCGATGGCCTCCAACGCGCTTTGCGGGATTTTCCCGGTCGCATGGTCCAACAGCGTGCGGTCGTAGTCAAAACATAACAGTCCCTGCATTCCATTTTCCGCTCCTTTTTGTGATGCAGCGCAGAAGAAAAGCGGGCGCTTGGGCCCGCTTCTTTCGAATTTACCGAATTTACGATTCCTCCGCTTCCAGCAGCCGGTCGCCCAAAAGCGCCTCCCACTGCGAGAGCGTCTGCGGCCGGATGTGCCACGACTGGGGGAACGGCCCGGGCCGCCCGTCCGGCGCTTCCAGCGTCCCTTTGCCCGCCTCCGACGAGATGATGTCGTCGATGTAGGCGAGGTCGGAGAAAAAGTCGATGTAGAGCACCGGCGTCTTCGGTTCGCGGCGCGCGTGCAGCACGAACGCGCACACGTCCTCCTGCGCTTTCGGCGGGCAGTGCTCGTGCGCCTGCAGGAATAGAAACGGCGCGTGCGCGGCGTTCGCCTCCTGCGCGGGCCGGCCGCTTTCAATCTCCGGCACATCCTGCTCGCGGTACGGGTAGACGGCGCCGAAGAGGCACTGGGCGCTGTCAAGCACCTGCGCCTTCTGCGCAAACCCCGGCGCCCGCATGTCCAGCAGCACGAACGTGTTCTTCACTTCCTGCAAAAGCGGCGCTAACCCCTCCTTGACGCCGGCAGGGGAGAGGAACAATAAAAACGCGCAGCTGCGGTTTTTCTGCAGCAGCGGCCGCAGAAGCGTCGGGTCAAACCCCGGCGGGCAGAACAGCATGAAGCTGTAAAGCCCCTGCCCCCGCGCAAAGTCGATGATCTGCTGCCAGCGCGAAAGGCACGCTTCCTGCCCCGCCTCGAGCGCAAACAAAAGCGTCCACGGCACGTTGCGCCCGGTCTCGTGCTCGATGGAGCGCACCGTTTTCGCCCCCTGCGTCCAGCCGTTGTAGATTAAGTTCATGCCGAACGTCTTTAAGAGCTTCCGGTCCACATGCCGCACAAGGTTCGTAATCAGGTCATAGTACGGGCTTTCGTTGTTGTGCAGAAGCTCTCCAAAAATATCAAAAAAATAACGCTGGAACCGTCCCTTCGCGAAAAAGGTCCCCAGATCGATCAGCTGCCGGATGCTTCGCTTTGGGTCCCGCGCGATGTCGTTGAGCCCTTTGTCCACCGCGGTGCCGATCAGCGTTCGCGTCATCGCCTCCGATTTCAAGCCATCACCTTCCCCGGTCTCTTTCTAAAATCCCCCGATGAAAATCTCCAAACGGATGCCGCCGGCCCGTTGCGTGTACATACGCCCGCCGCGGCGCAGAATTTCACATTCTGATCCCTTCCACTATAGTACAAATGCGCCCCCGAATGAATAGACAATGCCGGGAGTTTGTCGGAAAAGTGGACGAAAGCTTTTAGATGTCGTGTTTTCCGAAACCGTTTGGAAGCGGCAAAAAAGCATTTGTCAAACGCCTCTTTTTCTGTTATGCTATAGACATAGAGAACCGGCAGAAATCGCAAAAGGAGCGAACCCAATATGGAAAATTATGTGCTGTTTACGGATGCGACCGCGGAGCTTGGCCGTGAGATGGCCGAACAATTGGATGTCCGGGTAATCCCGATGCCCCTCGACTTAGACGGGACGCCGTATGAGTTTTCGTATTTTGACGACCGCTTTTCCGTCTCCTTTTTTTACAATGCAATGCGTGCGGGGAAATTTGCCCACACCTCCCAGATTAACGAGGAGACGTACCGCGCGTATCTCGAAGCCCCGTTAAAAGAGGGGAAGGACGTCTTATATTTGTGCTTTACCTCGGGTCTAAGCGGCACAATCCAGGCGGCCCAGCGCTGCGTGGAGGCGCTGCAAAGGGCCTACCCCGAGCGGCGCATCCGCTGCATCGATACGCTGTGCGCGTCCGTCGGCCAGCTTCTGCTCGTCTATCAAGCCGCCCTGCGCCGGCAAAACGGCATGGACTATGAGGCGCTCGCCGGATGGGTCGAGGAGCATAAGCAGCGCGTCTGCCACTGCTTTAAGGTCGATGACCTCGACCACCTGCGCCGCGGCGGCCGGATTTCCGCGACGACCGCCGTCGTTGGCTCCGCGCTTCAGATTAAGCCGATCCTCGTCGTCGACTACGAGGGGAAGCTCCAGACAATCGCGAAGTGCCGCGGCAAAAAGCGCGCCCAGCAGTTCTTGCTCGACAGCATGGCGAAATTCGCGCTCCCGGCGGAAAACGACACGATCGTCATCGGCCACGGCGACACGCCCGCGGAGGCCGAGGAGCTCGCGCAGGCGGTCAAACAGCGCTTCCCCTACGTCCAGAAGATTCTGACCGTGCCCATCGGCCCGATCATCGGCGCCCACGTCGGCCCCGGCATGCTCGCGCTCATTTTCTTCGGCACGTCGAAAGTCTGCAAGTAACCCGTCTATTCTAAAAATACTTTATAAAAATAAAATCTAAAAATCATAAAAAACGCGAAAGCGGCCCGCTGCTCCGGTTTTGCCGGGGAGGGGCCGCTTTTTTCCGCTTCGTTTATACGAATTGATTTTGCGTTTCTGCATATCGATAATTGAGCGCCGCGAGCTTTTCGCACAGCGCCGCAGGTTCTACATCGTATGCGCTGCAGAAAGCGTCGAGCGATGCGTATTCGTCGCGCAGCTTCGTGTTGACAAAGCTCAGTAAAATCACCGGGTCTTGGGGCAGGTCCATGTTCGAAAGCCTCCTTTTGTGATCGTCGTTTTCTGTTTGCAGTATACGCGTTTGCCGCCGGAAAAGCAAGCCCCGGCGGTCCGGTTTCAAAAATCCCGCCCATATTTTACTTCTTCACACGAAAAAAGAAAAGAAAAATATTTCAGAAATCATAAAGAATCTATTTACATTCTATAAAAGAGGCGCTATAATGACGGAAGAAGAAATCTTTATCCCTCCGGCATCCATCCGGAAAACAGAAAGGCAGGAGATTCGTATGCTCACCGTACTCGCACCGATCGGCTCGGTCATTGCGCTTTTGTATGCGGTGTTCCTGGCGCACCGCGTCAAGAAATCGGACGAAGGCACCGAGCGGATGCGGAAAATTTCACAGGCCGTCCGCCGCGGCGCCAATGCGTATTTAAAGCGCCAGTATGCGGGCGTGGCCATTTTCTTCGTCGTGATGTTTGTGATCCTATTCATCATGGCGGGGTTTGGGCTTTTGACGTACTTTGTGCCGTTTGCGTTCGTGACCGGCGGCTTCTTCTCGGGCCTTTCCGGTTTCATCGGCATGCGGATTGCCACAGCGGCCAACGCAAGGACCGCGCACGCGGCGCAGAATAGCCTGAATTCCGGCTTAAAGATTGCGTTTTCGGCCGGCGGCGTCATGGGCTTCGTCGTGGTCGGCTTAGGGCTTCTCGATATTTCGTTCTGGTTTTTCTTCCTGCGCTGGTTTTACTCCGACCCGTCGCACCTGGCCTTGGCTGCCGGCGCGACGGCCGCCGAGATAGAGGCCGCGCAGGTGCAGGCCATCACGAGCGCGATGCTGACGTTCGGCATGGGCGCCTCGAGCATGGCGCTGTTCGCGCGTGTCGGCGGCGGCATCTTCACGAAGGCGGCCGACGTGGGCGCGGATTTGGTCGGCAAGGTCGAAGTCGGCATCCCCGAGGACGACCCGCGCAACCCGGCCGTCATCGCGGACAACGTCGGTGATAACGTCGGCGACGTCGCGGGCATGGGCGCGGATTTGTATGAATCGTACGTTGGCTCGATCATCTCGACGGCAGCACTCGCCGTCGCGGCCGGCCACGGCTTCTCCGGCGTCTCGATCCCGATGGCCATGGCGGCGGTCGGCATCGTCGCGTCGATTATCGGCTCTTTGTTCGTCAAGACGAAGGAGGGCGCCACGCAGAAAAACCTTTTGTCGGCTTTGCGCCGCGGCACATGGATTGCCGCCGTTTTGATTGCGGTCATCGCGTTCCCGCTCGTCTGGTTTGGCTTAGGGCCTGACCAGATCGGCCTGTACGGCGCCGTGCTGTCGGGCCTTGTCGCGGGCGTTTTCATCGGCGTCTTTACCGAATATTACACGAGTGATTCCTATAAGCCGCTCAAAAAGCTCGCGGAATCGAGCAAAACGGGTGCGGCAACCGTCATCATCGACGGATTAAGCCTCGGCATGAAATCGACGCTCGCCCCGGTCATCATCGTGGCCGTCTCCATTCTCGTCAGCTACTTCTGCTCGGGCGGCGCTTCGTCCTATTCGGACGGCCTTTACGGCATCGGCCTTTCGGCGGTCGGCATGCTCGCAACGCTGGGCATCACGCTCGCGACGGACGCCTACGGCCCCGTGGCGGACAACGCCGGCGGCATCGCCGAAATGGCGGAGCTCGGCGACGAGGTGCGGGAGCGCACGGACGCGCTCGACAGCCTCGGCAACACGACCGCGGCGACCGGCAAGGGCTTCGCGATTGGTTCGGCGGCCCTGACGGCGCTGGCTTTGATCGCCTCCTACATCAGCGAGGTGCAGGTGCGCGACGCGAACTTCGTGTTCGATTTGTCGATTACGAACCCGGCCGTCCTCGTCGGCCTGCTCGTCGGCGCGGCGCTGCCGTTCCTATTCGCCGCCTTGACGATGTCCGCGGTCGGCAAGGCCGCGCAGAGCATCGTCGTCGAGGTGCGCCGGCAGTTCCGGGAAATCAAGGGCCTCCTGCAGGGCAAGGCGGAGCCGGACTATGAAAAATGTGTCGATTTGTGCATGCGTTCCGCCCAGCATGAAATGCTCGCACCGGCCTTAATTGCCGTCGTCGCGCCGGTCTTGGTCGGCGTCATCCTCGGCGTCAACGGCGTGTGCGGCATGCTCGCGGGCGCGACGGCCTGCGGCTTTATCCTGGCCGTCATGATGGCGAATTCCGGCGGCGCGTGGGACAACGCCAAAAAGTACATCGAGGCCGGCAACTTCGGCGGCAAGGGCAGCGACTGCCACAAGGCCGCGGTCGTCGGCGACACCGTCGGCGATCCGTTTAAGGATACGTCCGGCCCGTCGATCAACATCTTAATTAAGCTGCTCTCGATGGTCTCCATCGTGTTCTGCGGCCTGACGATGGCGGTGCACCTGTTCTAATTTTCGCTTACTCCTTTTGTTCTCTTATCTTCTTAAGATCGCACGGCGGCGCTTCGGGGTTTCCCGGGGCGCCGCCGCCTTTTTGTGCGCTTTTCGAAAATCTAACACAATTTTAACGAGAATTTTACGAAAACTGTCTATCTCCTCCGCCCCGGATTTGCTATGCTATTAAACTGGGAGACGTATAGATTCCGGAAAAAGGAGGCATTTGTTTATGAAACGCTTTAGACGCATGGCCGCGCTGTTTTTGGCGGTTTGGATGGTTTTGACGCTGTTTGCGGGCTGTGGCGGTGATACACAGGCCGACACGGTCTTGGGCAGCGGCCGGGACGTGCTGCGCATTTTGTCCGGCTCGGAAAACGCGGAGCTCGAGCCGATTTTGGAAACCTTTGCGGACAAAGAGGGCGTGCGCATCGAGATGACGTACCAGGGCTCGATCGATATCATGCACGCGCTCGGGGAGGAGGAGATCCCCTACGACGCCGTGTGGCCCGCGAGCAGCCTGTGGCTGCAGGTCGGGGACACGGAGCACCGCATCCAGCACGCGGAGTCGATTTCGATCACCCCGGTCGTGTTCGGCATCCGCAAAAGCCTCGCGGAAAGTTTGGGCTTTGTGGGGAAGGAGGTCTCGGTCAACGACCTTTTGCAGGCCATCGAAAGCGGGGGGCTGCGCTTTTGTATGACGAGCGCCACGCAGTCGAATTCCGGCGCGAGCGCCTACATCGGCTTCCTCTACGCGCTGCTCGGCAATCCGGAGGTCATCACGGCGGAGGACCTGCAAAACGAGGACTTAAAGACGCAGATGAAAGCGCTGCTTTCGGGCGTCGACCGCTCGTCGGGCAGCTCGGAGTGGCTTATGGACCTGTTTTTAGAGGGCGGCTACGACGCGATGGTCAACTACGAGTGTCTGATGATTGAGGCGAACCGGGAATTGGAGGCGCGCGGCGAGGAGCCGCTGTACGTCGTCTATCCGTACGACGGCCTTTCTTTGGCGGATTCGCCGCTCGGGTATGTCGATAACGGCGACGACGGAAAGGAAGCGCTCTTTTTAAAGCTCCAGGAATACCTATTGTCCGCGGACACCCAGAACGAAATCCAGCGCACGGGCCGCCGTTCGGGCTATACGGGCATTTCGGACGAAAACCGGGACGTGTTCCGCGAAGACTGGGGCCTGCAGCCCGACCGCGTGCTGTCGCCGATCAAAATGCCCGCGGCGGATGTGCTGTTCGAGTGCCTCAACCTCTACCAGACCGAACTGAAAAAGCCGTCGCTGACGGTCTATTGCCTCGATTATTCCGGCAGCATGAGCGGCGAGGGCAACCGCCAGCTCGTCGACGCGATGGGGCAGATTTTAATCCAGGAAAATGCGAAAAAGAATTTCCTGCAGGCGTCCGAGCGGGAGGTAAACGTCCTCATCCCGTTTAACGGCGGCGTCATCACGACGATGACCGCCGAGGGAAACGGCAGCGAGCTCGAGAACCTTTACGCGGAAGTGGAGGCGCAGCCGGTCGGCGGCGGGACCGATATGTACGCGGCCGCCGTGGCGGGCCTCGAAATCCTCAAGGGCTACGACCTTTCCCAATATACACCGGCTATCATCCTTCTGACCGACGGCCAGTCGAGCGGCTCTTTGTATGATTTCGAAGCGGCTTACGACGAGATGGGGGCGGAAATCCCCGTCTTCTCAATCATGTTCGGCGACGCCGACGAGAGCCAGCTCGAGGAGCTCGCGCAGTATACGAACGCGCGCGTGTTCGACGGCCGCGAAAATCTGACGGAAGCCTTCCGCACCGTAAAGGGGTACACCTGATGAAAGAGACCACACGGATGCTTTGTGCGGCGTTTTTGGCCGCCGGCGTGTTTTTACTGCTCTTTTTGGGCCTGAACTGGAACCTCGTGGTTTCGATCCTCTTAGGTGTCGGCGTGTATTTTGGGCTTTTCTTTGCCTTAAAATCCGACCGGAAAAGCGCGGCCGTCACGCTGGAATCGATGCCGGACAGGGAACTGCTGCAAAAGCTTTTGGACGACGCGCAGGCGGATTTGACGGCCATCGACGGTGCGGTGCGGCGCATCCGCGCGCCATCGGTGCGGGAAAATGCCCGCGGGTTATCCCGCACGGGTATGCGCATCCTTCTGTATCTTCGGAAAAATCCGGAGAAAATCCGGCTGGCGCGCCGCTTCTTTACGTATTATCTCGATGCGACCGCCAAAATCCTGCAGCGCTACGTCGAGTTCCAGGACACGGACCTGCATACGCCGCAGATTGAGGAGATCCTCCGCAAGACCGCGGACGCCCTGCCGGTTTTAAACCGCGCGTTTGAGCGGCAGTTTACCCACCTGATGCAGGGCGAGCTGCTCGATGTAGAGGCGGACATCGAGGTTTTGACCAGTACCTTAAAAATGGAGGGTGGAAGATGAAGACAAAATACATTGGCCTTGGCATCCTGGCAGCCGTCGTCGTCGCGGCCGTCGCGTACGTGGGCATCCGCCAGAGCCGGCAGGTCACCGAGATCCAGGGTTACGTCGGCGGCGAAAAGATCGGCTTTCTCGAGGACACCGAGGTCCGGGACATCCTCCGGGAGCGCTACCACCTTTCCATCGACTACGCGAAGGCCGGTTCGATCGAGATGGTCACCGGCGACACCGAAGGGCAGGACTTTTTGTTCCCCTCGAACCAGACGGCCCTCGAATGGTATGAACAGGCGCACGGCAGCCCCGTCAAAAGCGAAATCATTTTCAATACCCCCATCGTCCTGTATACGCGCAGCGCGGTGGCCGACGCGCTCGTGCAGGCGCAGATCGCTTCCGAACAGGACGGGGTCTATTACGTCGATATGCAGAAGCTCACCGAGGCGATTGAGTCCGGCAAGACCTGGGCGGACATCGGCCTGCCGCAGCTTTACGGCAGCGTCACGGTCGGCACGACCGACCCCGTCAAATCGAATTCCGGCAATATGTTTGCCGGCCTTCTGGCCGACACGCTGTGCGGCGGCGTCGCGGATGAGGGGAATATCGGCGCCGTCCTGCCGCGTCTGCAGGCGATTTTCCAGAAGCTCGGGTATATGGAGAGCTCCTCAGCCGACCTATTCGACCAGTTTCTAAAGACCGGCATGGGCGCAAAGCCATTGATTGCCGGCTACGAGAGCCAGCTTTTGGAGTTTGCCGTGGAGAACCCCGACACGTGGCAGCAGATTTCCGACGATATCGTGATGCTCTACCCGACGCCGACGGTTTGGTCCTCGCACGTTTACCTGGCCCTCGACGAGGCGGGCACGGCCGGGATCGACGCCCTGCTCGACGAGGAGGTCCAGCGCCTTGCCTGGGAGAAGCACGGCTTCCGCACCGGGTTGTACGACACGCCGTCGGACGCCGAACACTTTGGCGTTTCCGGCGTGGCGGACACGCTCACGCAGGTCGCGCCGATGCCGGACGCCAACACGATGGAGAAAATCCTCGAAGCCCTCGGCTGAAAGGGCCTTTTGGAAAAAGACGGATTAAAAAAACGCGGCGGCGTGTGGAGACTTCACATCCCACACGCCGCCGCGTCTTTCGGCGGGCCGCGTTCCTTTCAAAACCATTCAAAATAATTCCCAGCCATTCACAGCGATTCACAGCAATTCAAAGTAATGCACAGCGATTCAAAGCGATTCACAGCGCGGCCAGAATCTCCCCGATGTCGCCGCCAAGGCAGAGCGACTGCCGCTCGATTTCCGGCGGGCAGTACGCCTCGGAGAGGTTAAGGCAGATGTACCGCGCGTCCGGGTTTTCGTACGTCTTTTGCCAGAACGGGTATTTGATAATCCCCGGCGTGTTCATGCCGACGCCGAGTTCCAGGTACCGCACCCGGTCCTTGCGGTGGCGGTCGAGGAATGCCCGGTAGCGCCCGGCCGCCGCGTGCCAGCCGCGGTCCTCGACGAACGTGCCGTCCACCCGCAGGTTCATCGTCATCGGCGCGCCGCATCTAGGGCAGTGGGGGACAAGTTCGGCGGGGACGGCCCGTTTGAGCGCGGCACCGTCCGGAATCTTTAAGCCTTCTTCCGTGATCCGAAAGCCCTGGGCCTCGACCATCCGGCGGACCTGCGCTTCGTTATCGTACGTCTGCTCGTGGCACGGCTTTGCGCACTGCCACAGCCCGTAATCGCCCTGCGTATAGAAGAGGCGCGCTTTCGAAAATCCCGCTTTCTGAAAGCAGTGGTCGACGTTTGTCGTGAGCACAAAATAGTCCTTGTCTTTCACAAGCCCGAGCAGCGTTTCATATACGGGCTTCGGCGGGTCGCAGTAGCGGTTGAGGAAAATCTGCCGGCTCCAAAAGACCCAGTGCTCCTCGAGGTTCGGGAACGGGTAGAAGCCGCCGCTGTACATGTCGTGAAAGCCGTATGCCTCTTCAAAATCGGCAAAATAGCGGTGAAACGTCTCCCCGCCATAGGAAAAGCCCGCCGACGCGGAAAGCCCGGCCCCCGCGCCGATTACCACGGCGTCCGCTTCCCGCAGCATCCGCCGCAGCGCTTGAAGCTTTTCACAGAAGCTTTCGGTAGATGGCGTCGTCTTTGTCTTGAAAAACATTGAAAATCACCTCCGGGGCATCCGGGTGCTGTGCCCGGAACGATTGGACGGTCCGCACGGCAATCCTTGCCGCGTCTTCGTTCGGAAAATGGAATTCCCCGGTCGAGATGCAGCAGAACGCGACGCTGCGCAGGCCGTTTTCCAATGCCAGCTCTAAGCAGGCGCGGTAGCAGCTTTCGAGCAGCGCCCGGTCCCGCTTGGTGACGGCCCCTTGGACGATCGGGCCCACCGTGTGCAGCACGTACCGGCACGGCAGGTTATACGCCTTCGTGAGCTTCGCCTGCCCGGTTTCCTCCGCGTGCCCCTGCCGCCGCATGATTTCGGCGCATTCCAGGCGCAGCTGCACCCCCGCGTACGTGTGGATCGCGTTGTCGATGCAGCCGTGGCACGGCACAAAGCAGCCGAGCATCTGGCTGTTCGCCGCGTTGACGATGGCGTCGGCCGCAAGCGTCGTGATGTCGCCCTGCCACACGAAAAGCCCCGGCTGCAGGGGGATAAGGTCCGCCGCGGACTGCACGCCCCGCTCGGAAAGGCGCTCCTGCAGATAGGCGTCCTGGATTTCCAGAAATTCCGCGCGGATCGGCTTGGGCGGCCGCACGTTCAGAAGCCCCCGCAAAAGCCGCCGCTGTTCCGAAACCGTGCCCGGAATCGGAATATCGGCATATGCCGGGTCCTCCGCCAGCAGAAAGCGGAGGAGAAACGAAAGCCGTTCTTCCTGTGTCATCGCGCGTCCCTCCGTTCGATGGCCCTTGCCGGGCAGATTTCATAGCAGTTCCCGCAGTGCAGGCAGTGCGCCTGCTCGATCACGACGGGTTTCTGCGTAAGATCGATGCATTTCTGCGGGCATTTCGAGTAGCACAGCTTGCAGCCGATGCATCGGTCCGTCACAAAATAGCCGGTGTCCACGGGCCTTGCGCCGCCAAACGAAAAGCTCGCGCGTTCAATCGGCCGCTTCGAGAGGTCAAACCATTCGCCGGTCCCTTCGTAAATTTTAAAAACCGTCAGGGCGCTGCGTGCGCGCGCGTCGGGATAAATCTTCTCCATATACGGGTTTTTGCGGAAAAGGTCGGAGAGCTTCCCCGGCCCGATCTCTTTGGCCTTCCCCTGTATGGACACGGCCACGCTCGAGAGCGTGTCGCTGCCCTTCATGGCGGTCAGGGCGACGTTCTCGTTCCCTTTCAGCCGCTCATAAAAGCGCTTGCCCTTCGCGGTCAGAAAGTATAGCCCGTCTTCCGCCCAGTCCATGATGTCAATCGCGCAGGTGACGGGCCGCCCCTCGTGGTCTACGGTGGCAAATACGGCGGAGTGGATTTCCTCCGCAATATATTTGAAATACGTTTTTGCTTCCATACGAAAACCTCCCCGTAAAACGGACGGCCCCGCAGCACTGCCGGCGGAGCCGTTTGCGCACGACCTTACAGGTCGTATTCCTTCGGCGGGTTGCCGGAGAAGTCGGCGATCACGGCGTGGGCGTTCTTCAGATAGAACACCACGAAGATCGGGTTCGACGCCTCGCCGTACTGCCCCTTGACGATGGGGTTCTGGATGCACATCTCCTTGGCGGCCATGTTGTCCTCAAACACAGCCTCGCCGTTTAAGCGAATCCACGCATAGGAAGGGCTCGAAACGGAAACCTCAATGTTGGGGTTCTGCTGCATGTCCTTGTAGACGTCCTTCTGGTTGTTCGTGCAGAACCACAGTTTTCCGTCCATCTCCCCGGCAAACATGAAGGGCCGGCACTTCGCCTTGCCGTCGCGGCCGACGGTCGCGAGGTATTGGACGGGATTTTCCTGCAAAAATTTTACGACTTCGTTCATGATGAAAAACCTCCTAAAATCAAATCCGTTCGTTTTTGCCTTGCAATTTTTACCTTGCAAGATTATAATAAAGCCGTAATCCCGCTTTGTAAAGTAAGCACTTTTTTGTGCCGTAGTTACTTGCTGGTAACGATTAGAACTTTCCGTTCTGATTCTGCCAGGTGGACTTGTCGGCGATGGTTTCCATCACATCCCAGTGCTCGGCGATCTTGCCGTTCTCCACGCGCCACAGGTCATAGTAGCTGGTGGGCTTGCCGCCGAAGGTGCCCTCGCTGACGGCCAGAACATAATTGCCCTGCGCCAGCACCTGATGGGTGGTGGTGTAGATCATCTGAATACCCTGCTCGGCCATCGCAGCCAGCGCAGCACCCAGCCCGGACAGACCATCTGCAATCGCAGTGTTGTGCTGGATGTAGGTGTCGCCATCAAAGTAGCTGGCGGTTTTTTCCGGGTGCTGGTTCTGCATCACATCGACGAGGAAGTTCTCCACGAGCTTGCGGTTTTCCTCGGTCTTGTCCAAGTCTTTCAGCTCCATCGTGCCGTCAATCTGGGTGCGCCCGGAAGGATTCGGCGCAGCTTTCGCCGCCAGATTGTCCCAATGCTCTGCAATCAGGCCGTTTTCATCAAAGCGGAAAATGTCGAAGGCCACCTGCTCGCCTGCACCGGCGAAATTGTAGACGGTCTGCAAAAACACCTTGTCACCGTCCTCAAAAGCCCGGATGTTGTTCACCGTGGTTTTGACGGGAGCCGAAGCCAGATATTCGACAGAGCCGATGAAAGCATCGCGCCCGGTGCCATAGGCGAGGTTGTGCTGGATGTAGCCCTCGGCAAGCAGGCTCTTGGCCTTCTCGGTGTCGCCGGAAGCAAAGGTGTTGATGAGTTCGAGTGCTTTCTGAATGTTGGTCATTTTGAGTTCCTCCTTATTGGTTGTATGCTTGTTTCCAAAGATTTTTTGAAAGAGATTCATGGTTGCTTTCTCCTTGCGTACGGATCTGTGGAGCCTTGGCGCGGCCGCTCTCCTTAGCTCTTGTCTCTATTATACGCAGGAAAGTTTCTATCGTAAAGTAAGCACTTTATTGTGCTGTAGGCACCAAAAAGATACTATAGACGCTCCAGATAGCAACGCCTCAAGCAAGCGCTTCTATTTGAAAATGGTGTACTATTGGTGTAAAATGAAATACAAGCGTTCCAAAACGCCTGTAATACTGGGCTTTTGGGCGTATTACTTAATTAAGGTATAGTTACCGAAAAAAACCATTGGAAAGGAGGGGTACAATGCCGGAAGAACATACAATCCCCGCCTGCCCGGTGGAGACGACGCTGATGCTCATCGGCGACAAATGGAAGGTGCTGATTTTGCGCGACCTGATGCCGGGCAAGAAGCGCTTCGGGGAACTGCGCCGCTCGATCGGCCATGTCTCCCAGAAGGTGCTCACGGCCCAGCTGCGCTCGATGGAGGCGAACGGCTTAGTCCACCGCGAGGTGTACGCCGAGGTGCCGCCGCGCGTCGAGTACAGCCTCACGCCGCTCGGCCGCAGCTTAAAGCCGATCCTCGACGCGATGTGGAACTGGGGCGAAGCGTACAAAGCGCAGCATGCCTGAAACGAGAGGAGTCAAAACGATGAAACGCCTGTATTTCCGCGGCGGGAACCGCTTCCGCGCCGCCGAGCTGTTTTTCAGCGAAAAGAAGGATTTCCGCGCCGAAGACTACATCCCTTACGCGGAACTCGAGATGATTCTGCAGGACGACGGCCGCTTTTCCGTCTGGGGCAACACCGACGACGACACGGTCCTCCTGCGCGACACGCGCCCGGATTTTCGCGGCGTCGCCCATTTGGCCCTCCACCTGGCCGACGAGATCGTCGAAGGCGACGAGGAGCCGAACCCCCCGGCACAGTGAGCCCTTTTTGGGGGCTTGCGTTTTTCCCGAAAATCCGGTATCCTAAAAAGAGGCGCCCGTCCCGTAAAAAGGGCGCCGCAACGGAACTTTTACGTTACTTTCAGCAAGAAAGGATGATCCATTTGGCACAGCCTACACAGAATGCGCCCGAGCGCGAAAAGGGCGTCTTTGAGCAGTTTGAGGAGTTCACGGCGATGACAAGCGGCCTCGAGCGCAATTTCTCGCTTCAGGACCTTCTGACCGACGCATTCCTGCAGAAGCATACGCAGTATAAGACGTTTGCCGACTTCGCGGCGGCCTGCGGCGGGGACCTTTCGGACATCGACGCCCTCGAAAAACGGGAGGACACGTCGTTTCTCGAGAAGACGGACTTTGACAGCGTGGAAGCCCTCCTCAACGCGGCCATGGAGGCGTACGTCGACGGCTTCTTCGGCGACGACGCTTAAAAAGGTTTAAACTCCCAGCCCCCAAAAACCAAAAGCCCTTTTGCGGATTTGGCCCCTTTTCAAAAAGGCGCCGCGCAAAAGGGCTTTTTGCCGCCGGATTTTCCGCTTTCGGGCCGTCCTTTTCGGTCGGGTCCGGTGGATTTTTTGGGAAAAAGCAAAAAAGATTAAAAAAGCGCGTGCATTTTTCGAAGAAATCCTGTATAATATGCTCAGCAACCATGAAAGGGGCGTTACGCATATGCGTCATCGGATTATTTCTATCAGCCGGCAGTTTGGCAGCGGCGGCCACGAGATCAGCGAGGCGCTCTCCAAAGCGCTCGGCATCCCGCTTTATGACCGCGAGCTGATTACAATCGCCGCCAAAGAGAGCGGCCTTGCCACGGAGTCCCTCGAACACGCGGACGAGAGCACCGGAAGCCGCGAAGGCCAGCCCGCCTCCTATTTTGGACTTACGACGAGCGATACGCTCTTTTTGGCGCAGACCAAGGTCATCCGCAGCCTCGCACAAAAGGAGGACTGCATCATCGTGGGCCGCTGCTCCGACGTGGTGCTGCTCGGCGAGCCCAATGTCGACCTGCTGCGCGTGTTCATCCATGCGCCGGTCGAGTACCGCCTGCAGCGCTCGAAGCGCGTGGAAAAGCTCTCCACCCAGCAGGCGACGCTGTTATTGCGCCGCAAGGATAAGGAGCGCCGCACGTATTTTACGTATTATACCGACAAGGAGTGGGGCGCGCAGTCGAATTATGACCTCTCCTTAAACAGCGCCTATTGGTCCGTCGCGCAGTGTGTCGAAATGCTCAAGGCCGCCTATGAACACATGCCGCGCGGGAAAGCGGAAGAAACTTCATAAAGCGTTTTCGAAAGCGGGGAAAACCGCGTTAAAAAAGCGCCGGAGTGGATAAAACTCCGGCGCCTTTTTTCTTTTTAAAAATTCATAAATTAAAAATTTATAAATCGGAAAAGCCGTTACGATAAGAGCATCCGGTCGTTGTCGAGCGTCGTGCCCTGCACGTCGCGGAAGCGTGCGAGCAGGTCCTCAACCGAGAGCTTCTTCTTTTCCTCGCCGCCAATGTCAAACAGGATTTGGCCGTTGTGCATCATGATCAAACGGTTGCCGAACTGCAGCGCGTGGCTCATGTTGTGCGTGACCATCATCGCGGTCAGGTGTTCGCGCCGGATGATTAAATCCGTCTGCGTTAAGACCGTTTCGGCCGTCTTCGGGTCGAGCGCCGCCGTGTGTTCGTCGAGCAGGAGCACCTTCGGCTTCTGCAGCGTCGCCATCAAAAGCGTCAGCGCCTGGCGCTGGCCGCCCGAAAGCAGGCCCACCTTGCTCGTCATGCGGTCTTCAAGCCCTAGCCCCAATACGCTGAGCTTTTCGCGGTACAGCGCGCGCTCCTCCTTCGTAACGCCCCAGCGCAGCGTGCGCGGCTTCCCGCGGCGGTACGCCATCGCGAGGTTTTCCTCGATGTTCATGTCGCCGGCCGTGCCGCGCATCGGGTCCTGGAACACGCGCCCGAGGTACTGCGCGCGCTTATATTCCGGCAGGCGCGTGATGTCGTTGCCGTCGAGCCAGATGCTGCCCCCGTCGCACGGGTACACGCCCGCAATTAGGTTTAACAGCGTGCTCTTGCCCGCGCCGTTGCCGCCGATGACCGTCACAAAATCCCCCGGCTTTAGATGCAGGCTCAGGTCGATTAAGGCCTTTTTTTCGTTGACGGTGTTTTTATTAAACGTTTTACAGACTTTTTGCAGCCGCAGCATAAAAAGACCCCCTTATTCCTTCTGGTTTGCTTCGTCGGGGTCCTTGTCGGAGCCGTCGATACTATCTTCCACCGCGCGGTCCGGCACGAGCACCGGCTGGCGCATCGCCTTGCGGCGGTCGTTCCACGCCTGCACCTTGCGCTTGCCGGTCGGCAAAAACAGCGCAATCGCCACGATGATCGCGGTAATCAGCTTCATGTCCGTGCTCTTGAGCCCTAAGAACAGCACCACGGCAATTACAATGCGGTAAATGACCGAGCCGAGCACCATGCAAAGAAGCCGCGGCAAGAAGCCCACGTGCCGCCCGAGCACGACTTCGCCGATGATGACGGACGCTAGCCCAATCACGATCGTGCCCGTGCCCATATCCACCGAGGCCGACCCCTGCATCTGCGCGAAAATGCCGCCCGACAGCGCTACGAGGCCGTTGCTCAAAACGAGCGCGACCATCGTCGTGTTGTCCGTGTGTACGCCAAGCGACCGGACCATATACGGGTTATTGCCCGTCGCGCGGATCGCACAGCCGAGCTCCGTGCCGAAGAACCAGTACAAAAACGCGATCACGATCGCGGTCACGACGCCGCCGATCAAAAGCTGGCAGTTCGCGGCCGAAATGCCCGGGATGACCTCCCGCACGAGCACGTCCGCCGTGTCTACGCCGTTTAAGGGCACCATCGAGCTGTCGCCCATGATGCGGATGTTAATCGAGTAAAGCGCCGTCATCGTTAAAATCCCAGCCAAAATGCCCGGAATCTTCATCTTCGTATTCAAAAAGCCCGTAATAAACCCGCAGACCATGCCGGCCGCCAGGGCGCCGAACAGCGCCAGAAACGGGTTCCATCCGCCGTGTGCGACGAGCATCGCGGATACGGCCGCGCCGGTCGTAAAGCTGCTGTCCACGGTCAGATCGGCAAAGTCGAGGATGCGGAACGTGATGTATACGCCCAGCGTCATAATCGACCAGATGACGCCCTGCGCAATCGCGCTGTGTACCGTCCCCGTAAAAGCTAGAAACATGAAGCTGCCTCCTGTTCGTTGTGCGTTTTCAAAAAGAGAGGAGCATCAGGCGGCTTCGCTCTCGTCCGCGGCGCCGGCCATGTCGGTGCCTTCGCTCAAAATATCGTCCGGCAGCGTGATGCCGAGCTCTGCGGCCGCTTCACTGTTGTAGGAGATATCGTACTTTTCCTGGTATTCAATCGGCATCGTCGCGGGTTGAGCTTCGCCTTTTAAGATTTTCACGGCCATTTCGCCGGTCTGGCGGCCGAGTTCCTCGTAGTTGATGCCGACCGTCAGAAGGCCGCCGTTCGAGACCATGCCGCTCTCGCCGACGATGACCGGCAGGCCCGCCGGCGTCGTGACGCCGGACACCACCTTCATGCCGGAAGCGAGCATGTTGTCCGTCGGGATATACACGGCCTGCACCTTGCCGACCATCGACTGCGCGACCTGCGTGATCTCGTTGGCCGCCGTCACCGTGAAGACCTCATACTGCAAGCCGTTTTCCTCGCACGCCGCTTCGGCGAGTTCCGCCTGCTGCTGCGAGTTCGCCTCGCTCGAGCAGTACATGATGCCCACCGTCTCGCAGTCGGGCACGATTTCCTTAATCAGCGCGATCTGCTCGGCCACCGGTGTCAGGTCGCTCGTGCCGGTCACGTTCCCGCCAGGGGCTTCGTTGCTCTCCACGAGGTTCGAAGCCGCCGGGTCCGTCACCGCCGTCACGAGCACCGGCACGTCCGTGACCGCCTTGACGACGGCCTGCGCCATCGGCGTCGCAATCGCGAGCACGAGGTCCGGGTGCTGGTTCGCCATCGTGCTCGCCACCGTCGTGCACGTGGAGTTGTCGCCCTGCGCGTTCTGGATGTTGTACGTCACGTTTTCGCCCTCAATGAAACCCGCGTCCGTCAGCGCCTCCTGGAAGCCCTTTAACGAGTTGTCCATCGCCGGGTGCGTGTTGTACTGTGCCACGCCGATTGTGTACGTCTTTTCGGCCGTGTTGCCGCCGGATGCCGCCGCGGACGCCGCACCGGACGACGCCGCGCCGCCTTCGCACGCGGAAAGCATCGTGCAGACGGCCGCCGCCGCCAGGACGCCGGCCAGAATCTTCTTCATCTTTTTCATACGTTTGTGTCCTCCTTTTGTTCTTTCCCGCAGGAAATGCGCCCGAACGCCCGCCGGCGCCCGGGGCAAACGATGGCCGGGTTCTCTTGCGCCGCGCCGCGGAATTTATCCCCACAACGCGACAACGCGATAAATCGGCACTTGCCAATTATTTTACACAGTCTGTCTGAGATTGTCAAGGAATTGCGCGGGATTCTGTGCGTCCTTGCGCGCCGTTTCAACCTTTTGTGCGGCCTTTACATTTCCCGGCCCGCATTTTATAATAAAAAGAAAGGGGAAATCCCCCTGCGATCCATACGGAAAGAGGCGTCATAACATGGAGACCGTCACCCTTTATTTATATGACCGCGAGGAAAACGGCGAGCCCGTCTTCTCTTTGGAACCCGACCCCAACGGCGAAGACGACGGCGGCCGCAGCTATGAGGTGCCCGCACACTACTTTTACCGCGGCGGCAAACTCGTCACGCAAAAAGGCGAACCCTGCGCCGTGCAGGCCCACAACGGCCGGCCGCTGCTCGTCGATACGACGAACGGCCGCGCCTACCTGATGGAGCTCGAGCCGAAAATCACGCACATGCGCGAAAAACAGGGCCTAAGCCAGGAGGCGTTCGCCGAGGCCCTCGGCGTCAGCCAATTGACGCTCTACCGATGGGAGCACAACGAGGAGGAGCCGCATTCCGCGATCCTCTCGCGCATGGCGCAGGTGCTCCACTGCGATGTGCTCGACTTGATTTGAGGAGGGCTTTTTATGACGGGAAAGGAAATGTGGAAAAAATTTCAGACAGAAAATCATGTAGAGGATTGTCCATACGAGGAATGGGCTTTTGGAGCAGACGCCGATGCCCTTGCCTCTTTGGTTGCGAATGGAGAAAAAACGGCCACTTCTTCTGCCTATCCTTTATACGAATTAGAAAAGGAACCATTGCCGAAAGTTGGAGAGTATAGCGTCGTTTTGAATTCTATGGACGAAGCAGTTTGTATCATTCAGACAAAGAAAGTATATGTTGCACCATTTGATGCGGTCACTGCGGAACATGCGCGCAAAGAAGGCGAGGGAGATCAGTCTTTAGAATTTTGGAGGAAAGCACACGAGAAGTTCTTTACAGAATGTTTAGCGGAAGCTGACTTGAAATTCACTTCTGATATGAAAGTGGTTTGCGAAGAATTTGAAGTCGTGTATCCGTGAGAAAGTGGGAAAAGGGGAGAGTGAATTTTGGGAACATTCCTTTTTTGTCTCATCTATGCGCTTCCGGCGGTGACCCTTGCCTTTTTGATATGGACCGTGCACCGCTGCCGCAAGGGGTTGCTTGCGCCGTGGGGGACGCCAAAAGAAGTGCTTATGCTGCTCATTCCCGCCGTCGTGGTGTCCTTTGCCGTCAGCGCATACGTGGCTGTCGCCTACTACGCGCCGCAGGAGCGGGGAAGCATAGGCTTTGTAATTAAGTGGATTGGCGCCATCGCGGTGGCCGTTTTCTTTATCCTTTCGGCGGTGGTGATGTCTGCTGTGCTGAAACGCCCGGAGCTTCCGGATGATTTGCGCAGCCGCTTCAAGGCAATGCCTGTTTTGAGCCCCATTTGCGCCGTTCTCGTCCTGATTTTTGCTGCGTTGATTTGACGGCGCGGGCCGGCGCTCCGGTAAAATTGCCGGAGATCCCTGTAAACGCTTCTGATTAGGGCCCCGGCCGCTGTTTCAAAAAAATTTGCCCCTTCCCCGCATATGCAGCAGGGAAGGGGCTTTTTGCCGATGGCTTGATGGCTTTAAGAGTTGCAGGCATTGCCGCTGCAGCCCTGTTTGTCTTCACCGCAGTGGCCGCCGCAGGCGTGGTCGTGGTCATGGTGGCTGCACTGCACGTTCGGGTTATAGACGAGCGTGCCGTCTAAAAGCGCCGCTACGGCCGCGTCGGCCCCGCCGGACACGCCGCCGTAAAGCCGGATGCCCGCTTCGGCCAGCGCCTGCTGCGCGCCTGCGCCAATGCCGCCGCACAGCAGCACATCCACCTGCATCTCGCGCAGCAGCCCGGCAAGCGCGCCGTGGCCCCGGCCGTTCGTGTTCACGACGAGGCTTGCCGTGACCTTCCCGTCCGCAGCGTCGTACACCTTAAACTGCTCGGTGTGGCCGAAGTGGGGGAAGATGTTTCCGTTTTCATAAGGGACTGCGATCCGCATCTTTCATAGATCCTTTCTTTATGGGAAGCGCCCGGCGCCCCGCCGGGCCTCTCGAAATGGCCTTTATTATAGCACAACGCGCCCCGCCCCGCAAGGGTCACCGCGCGTCCTCCCAGCCCGCGTAGGCGCGCCGCATCGCTTCGAGCGCCTTCTTCTCAATGCGTGACACGTAGCTGCGCGAAATGCCGAGCTTTTCGGCCACCTCCCGCTGCGTCTGCGGCCGCCGCCCGCCCAGACCGTACCGCAGGCGCAGGATCTCTTCCTCGCGCGCGGGCAGCTTTTTGAGAAGCGTGTAAAGCTCCTGCAATTTCACTTTCCGGTCGAGCTCCTCGCTTAGGTTGCTGTCGTCGGCCAGAACGTCTACGAGCGTCAGCGCGCTGCCGTCCTTGCCGCTCTCAATCGGCTCGTTGATCGACACGTCCTGCGCGGATTTTTTGGCGCTGCGAAAGGACATCAGGATCTCATTTGCAATCCTCCCGCCGGCGCGTCTTTGCGGGGGCGCCGCCTTCGGGGCCTTGGATTTTCGCAGGAAGGGGAGGGGGCGCCCCGGCGCCTCCGTCTTCGGCGCCGCACAGCACGACTTCGGCGCAAGAGCCGTCCCACACCACTTTTTGCACGAGCGCGCGCAGGGCCTCCCGCTTCTGTTCTACGTTCATTTCGCCGATGCAGCCGCCAAAGTCCCCGAGCAGCCGGCACAGCCGGTCAAACGCCGCGCCGCAAAGAGCGCCCGCATTTCCCGCGAGCTGTTCCATGCGGGATTCCAGCGCCGCGTTCTGCGCGTCCAGCGCTTCCAGACGCGCTTTTATGTGGGCGGCGGCACTGCTGGAGCCGAAATCGGCCAGCGCGTCGACGAGCGCGTCCGCCCGGCGCCGGAGCTCGCCCTGCTCCCGGCGCAGCGCCTCGAAGTCCTCCCCGCCGGCTCCCGGACCGCCCGCAAAGCCCTTTTTGCCCTGCTCTAACAGGGCCAGCAGCGCGCGCTTGTCGCCGCAGAGGCGCCGCACCTGTTCGAGGACGGCGCCGTCGAGCCGGTTGCCGTTTGCGTTTTTGACATTGCACGCCGCACGCCGGCTGCGCTGCTTTTGTTTGCAGACGTACATAAAGGCGGGGCTGCCGTCCGGAGCTTCCCGCGTAGACAATTTCGGGTACATCCGTCCGCCGCAGCGGCACCAAAGCAGCCCGGTCAAAAGCGCCTCGTTGCGGCGCGGGCTGTGGTACGATTTGGACCGGCCGCGCGCGAGCCGTTTTTGTACGCTGACCCAGATTTTCCCCGGCAGGATGCCCGGGTGCTGCCCGACCGCCACGATCCATTCCTGCGGGGGCAGATACACGGTTGCCCGGCCCTTTTCCTGGTGCGTGCGGTTGTAGGCCAAAATCCCCCGCACGCCGTCGAATGCTTCCGGCCCCGCGCAGAGGTCGGCGCCGTTTTCCGCGAAATACCGGTAGGCATCCTCGTCGGCAATCAGATACACGGGGTTTTGCAGGATCCCTTTGATCGAAAACCGCGTGAAATTCCGCCCGGTCTTTGTCCGGATGTGCCGACGCAGCAATTCGGCCTCGGTTTTGCTCAGGGAGCCGGTCTCGCGGTACAGTTCGTAAATGGTCCGCACCATGCCGGCCTCTTCCGGCAATAGCTTCAATTGGCAGACCCGCTTGCGCTTGCCGTCCACGGTCACGGTTTGGACGGCTTCCGACGTGTAGCCGGTCGGCGTGACGCCGCCGAGCCACCGGCCCGTTTTGGCCAGCTCGTGCATGTTGTCCCGGATGCGTTCCGCGATCGTTTCGCGCTCGAGCTGCGAAAACACCGACGCGATGTACATCATGGCCCGCCCCATCGGGCTCGCGGTGTCGAAGCGCTCCCGGATGGAGAGGAACGCAATCCCCAGCCGCCCGAGCTCCTCAATCAGGCGCGAAAAATCGCCGATGCTGCGGCTGATCCGGTCGAGCCGGTAGACAACCACGGCCCGAAACCGATGGCCGCGCGCCGCCTGCATCATGCGCTGAAAGCCCGGCCGGTTCAGGTTCCCGCCGGAAAATCCCTCATCCTCGTACACGACGGCATGTTCGGCGTATGGATCTCCCATTGTGGTGCGGATATAAGCCTTGCAGAGCTCCACCTGGTTGCCGACGCTCTCGCCCTTGCCCGTAAAGCGGGATTTGCGCGAGTAAATCGCGACGGCGTCCGTGTTTTTTGCCATGCGCTGCCTCCTTTCGAACGTTACAGCAAAGGAAAATGGAATGGTTCGGTTCCATTTTATTTCGGCAGCATTTCATCCATGCCGGCTTCCCCGCGGGCGCGGCGGCATCCTGGACACGCCCTTCCCCATACCATGCAGGGGAGGAGGTGCATCCATTGGGAAACAGCGCACCCATAGAGGCCGTTTTTCGATATCCCCAAACGCAGGCGGGCAGGGAGGCCCTTTCGCGCCGCGTCGCCGGCGTCCACGCCGCGTTCATTCTGGAAACAATTCGCGGCCTCTGCTGTCCCGCCGAACAGAAGCGGGAGCTTTTGCAGGCGGTCATCGACGCCGTGAAAGGCGCCGCGCCGCAGAAACCCGAAGATCCGAAAAACGGTTAACACAAGACCAGGCCGCCCGGCGGACGCAGCCGCGTTCTCGGGAGGCCCGGTCCTGTTTTGAGAAACGGAAAAGGCGCGCGGGGAAGCAGCGGGCTTTCCCCGCAAAGCGGGATGTGGTAAAATCGGGAGGACAAGTGTTCGCACCGACAAAGCGCTTTTTGCGCGCAGCGGGAGGGAAATGGCGATGAAAGTCCTTTGCTTTGGCGATTCCAATACGTATGGGTACGATCCCCGCTCCTATTTCGGCGGCCGCTATGCCGCGGACAGCCGCTGGGTCGATCTGCTCGCCCGGAAAACCGGCTGGAAGGTCGAAAACCTTGGGGAACCCGGCCGGGAAATCCCCCAAACGGCCCCGGCCTTTCCACCGGGCCTCGACCTGCTGCTTTGTATGCTCGGCACAAACGACCTGCTGCAGGGCCGAAGCCCAACAGAAACCACGGCGCGCATGGAGCGTTTTTTAAAAAGCGTGCCGCTCGAAAGGGAAAAGATTTTCTTAATCGCGCCGCCGCCGATGGCCCGCGGCACCTGGGTGCCGGACACAAAGCTCATCGACGATTCGAAGGCGCTGGCGCAAGGCTATCGGGCGCTTGCCGGGCGGCTTGGGGTCCGCTTCGCCGATGCCGGCGCGTGGGGCGTTTCCTTAGCCTACGACGGCGTCCATTTTACGCAGCAGGGCCACAAAGCGTTTGCGGAAGGGATTTTCAAGGCGCTTTTCCAATAAAATAACGCGGGCCTTCCGGGATTTTATACCCGGGAGGCCCGCGTTGTTTTATTTGATTTCTTGCTCCAGCGCGTCAAATTCGGGTGTCGAGAAGAACGCGCCAAGGGTCATATCTAGGCCATCGCAGATCATTTTAATGGTCAGCAGTTTTGGATTCCGGCTTTTTCCGTAAAGGATATTTTTAATGCTGGAAGGCGGCAGCGCACAAATCGTCGCAAGTTTATTGATGCTGATCGAACGTTCTCCACAGAGCGTTAGAATACGATTTCGCACGGCCGTAATGGTGTCCATCGCTTTCCTCCTGAAATCGTTTTTCTGCATTTTTAGCGCATTTTTTCTAATAGGGAAGTGGGTTATTCTTCTTGGTCATCCTCAAATGAATACGCGTTTAATTCCTCAAAATCTAAAAATTCCGCCAAGGTCATATTGAACGCAAGCGCAATCTTATGCAGCGTTTTCACGCGTGGATTTTTGGTGAGCCCGCGGACAATGTTATCCAACGTCGATTGCTTGACATTGCTCATGGTGGCGAGCTTGTTGATCGAAATTCCGCGCTTTTTGCATAATGAACGGATTCTATTTACATAGAGTTCTGCGTACGTCACAGCCATCGCCCTCGTTCTCATCCTAACCCGTTTTTGGGTTAATATGATGATACCAATAAAATGAGAGCGGTTTACCCGAATACGGGTTGACTTTCAAAAGTGGATGCGATGAAATTTTAATTACCTATATACGGGTAACTATGGAGGATTTATGATGTCAGTGTGTACGTTTTTTGGACATCGGGATTGTCCCGCATCCATCCGCCCAAGGCTGCGCGCAGGATGTCGTCGCCTATGTCACACATTCTTGGGGCGGCGCCGCGAAGTTTGCGGCGTTGGCGCAAAAAGCGCGGGAAGATCGTCGATCCGCTTTAAAATATAAAAAAACAGGAAGGGCTTTCCCCGTGACCGGTGCGGCTCCTTCCTGTTTTTTAGGCTCAGCAATTTCCCGTATACACATACCAAAGCTTTTCCCTTGCCACAGCGGCCAGGCGGTAGACCGTCTCCACCGGCGTCGGCGCGCGGCCGGCCATATGGTGGCGCGGAAAAAAGCGCGAGACGTGCAGCGGGTTTTCGGGGCTCAGCGAGGCAAGCCACCCGGACAGCGCGCGCATCTCTTCTTCGCTGTCGTTTTCGCCGGGTACTACGAGCGTTGTCACCTCCACGTGGCAGGCGGAGGCCGCCAGCGAAATGGAACGCTTGACCATTTCCAGGTCGCCGCCGAGGCGCCGGTACCACCCTTCCGTGAACCCCTTCAGGTCGATATTCACCGCGTCGAGCAGTCCCAGCAGCGCGCGCCAGGGGCCCTCTGCGATCGTGCCGTTCGTGACCAAAACGTTTGCCATGCCCGCCTTGTGGACGAGCCCGGCACAGTCGCGCACGTATTCATAGCCCACAAGCGGTTCATTGTATGTGTACGCCACGCCGAGATTCCCCCGGCACCGCAGGCGGACGGCTTCCCGCACGAGTGCTTCCGGGGAATAGGACCGCGTCGGGATTTCCGCCCCCGCGCCGGCAATTTCGGCGTTCTGGCAGAACGGGCAGCGCAGATTGCAGCCGAAGCTGCCCACCGATAAGATCACGCTGCCGGGGTGGAAACGGTTTAGCGGCTTCTTTTCAATCGGGTCTAAGGCCAGCGCCGTGAGCCTGCCGTAGTTGAGCGGGACGATTTTCCCGCCCCGATTGGCCCGCGCCCGGCAAAGGCCCGCCTGCCCCTCGTCCAGCACGCAGCGATGGAAACAGAGCTTACACTGCACATTCATAGATGCCGCACCACCTGGAACCGCTCGATCGTATAGGGCTCGTCGGCGCGGATGCCGCCTTTCCGGCGCGCAATTTGCAGCTGCGCCTCTGCCGTGTCCACGCCGTCAAGATCGGGCAATAGTAACCCGCACCGCCCGCCGCAGCTGACGATGACGCCGTAGCGCTTCGGGTCGAGCTGGCCGGGCCATTCCACGGGCTCCGGGGCCCCCAGCACATCGACGCTGTATTCGAGTTCGTCGAGCTCTTCCGGGCGCACCGGCGGGAAACGCGGGTCGTGCGTGCCGGCGGACACCGCGTTTCGGACAATCTCCCACGCGGCGTTTTCCTCAGTCGGGGCAATCGTGCCGATGCAGCCGCGCAGGCGCCCGTCCCGGTGCAGCGAAACGAAGGTGCCCGCGGCCCGGCCGGTCAGTTCACCGGGCAAATCGCCGGGCAGCCGTTCCAGCCGGCGGCCCGTGCGCACATACGTCTCGAGCGCCAGCCGCGCCAAGCGCACCCACGGGTCCTCCTGCGCCCGGCGCTTTGCGAGGCGTTCGCGCTGCGCCTGCTCGCACGCGGCCGCAAAGCAGCGGCGGCTGTCCGTCCCCGTGACTGGGAGCAGCGCCACGGCGTACCCGACGCCAAAGGTGCCCTCGTGGCTCAAAAGCCGCGGCTTCACCGCCAGGCCGTCCAGCGCCCCCGCCATGATCTGGAACGAGCGCAGCCCGCACTCCGCCGCCCGCTCGCACAAAGACGGTTCCATCGTCAAAAGCTTTAGAAAATCGCCCGACTGAATCGCTTCTGTCACCGCCTCGTCGAAGACAGGCCCCTCCGGCGCGAAGCCGTACGGCCCGTCTTCTTTTAATTTGTGGGAGAGATCGCCGCTTGCCACGAAGACGGCGCGGCGCCCGAGCGCCTTTACGGCTTCGGCGGCGCATTGGCCGAGCCGGTAGTGCGAAAGCGCCGAAAACCCGGAAAGCCCCAGGCGCACAATCGGGCAGTCAACGCCCGCCTTGCGCAGGAAAGACAGCGGGATCACCACGCCGTGGTCGAGGGAAGGGTCCCGCTGGCCGCGCGTGCCGGCCTGCAGCCCGGCTTTTTCGGCCCGGCGCACGATCTCCTCGCGCAGCGGCGCGTCATACCGGACGGTTAAACGCACCTGCGGCGCGCCGAACGCGGCCATGTCGCCGGAAGCCCCCTTTCCCGGGGAAATGTGGAAATAATCCCCGTACAAAATGGTGTGGGGCGACGAAACGATCAGCACATCCGGCTTCCACGCCGCGACCGCTGCGGCAGCCGCCTGCATGGCCTGTCCGGTGGCGGCGATGGCCCGCTCCCGGCCGCGGCCCACCTCCGGCAGCAGCACCGGCGGATGCGGCGTCAAAATCGCACCAAGCATGGGCATGGTATCACACGTCCTTTCTGCGGTTTCCCCGCGTTTCTTTTCTTTTTCTATTAAGTATAGCACAGCCAAAAAGGAAACGGAAGGCGATTGACCCCCGCCCCCGCGTGTGCATTGCATTTTCAATGCACCGCGCCGCATAGCTCGAAAGCCGGATCCCCTTTTTCGGGTCAAACGTGTTGACGGCCTTAATCAGCCCGATCGTGCCGATGGAAATCAAATCCTCTTGGTCGGAAGCCCCCGCGTAGTATTTCTTGATGATGTGCGCGACAAGCCGCAGGTTGTGCGCGATCAGTTCGTCGCGCGCGGCCGCGTCCCCTTCCATCAGCCTCTTTAGGCACGCCTGCTCCTGCGCCGGCCGCAGCGCGCGCGGAAAAGACCCCGTCCCCGTTACGTGCAGGATAAAGAAAAAAAGCCCCGACAGGGCCCCACAAAGCAGCGACTCGAGCATGGCGCACTCTCCTTTTTCTCCTGGGATTTTCTGTTCCCTATCTTATGAAAGACACGGCCCGTTCGTTGCACGTCCCGGGAAATCCCTTTAAAATGGGAAATATTCCCGCTTTCCTTGTCCTATTTTGCGTTCAATTGCGGCGCCCACCACAAAATCTCGTGGCGGCAGCCGGCTTTTCCGGGCCGCAATCATGAATAAATTGAAAATTTTTTGTGAAAACCTGTCGCGTTTCTGCGCGCAGTATGGTATAATAGCAATGCTTACAACTTTGTAACCTCTTTTACGCGCGCGTAACTTCACCGCGCGGGAGGGTGCAAGAAGGAGGACAGGAAATGCCAAAAAAACGCGCACGCAGACAGCGCATGATCGCGGCGGTACTTGCGGCAGCGCTTTTCGGAGGGGCGGCGGCTCTGCTGCCGGCCTCTGCGGCGGGGATGGTCTGCACCATCAACGCCACCGGGGAACAGCTCCCCATCGCGCCCCAGGCGGTCAAGACCATCCAGATGGAGCAGTCCACGGTGATGGATATCACGCTGCAGTCCGCCTCGGCATCCCGGATCTACGCAACGAACGATTCCGGGACGATTTCCGTGCCGAAGCCGTACGCAAACGGCTCGGCCGTCTACACGATCTATGCGCGCGGGGCGGTCGGCTCCAGCTTTGACGTCTATGCAAACGACGGCTCGGACACGAAGCTTTTTAATGTAAAGGTGTGCGACCGCCCGTTCGTTTCCGATACCACGATGGATTTCCAGGTGCAGGTGGGGAAGAGCTACACGTTCCGCATCACGCCGAATGACCCGAAGGCTTACGTCACGTTCAATACCTCCGACGGCTCGGTGTTCTCAACCCTTGTCGCGAATAAGGAGGTTTCCGCGAGCCGCGCGGACTATTACTTCCGCGTCACGGCGTTAAAACCCGGCTCCGTCGGCGTCTATGTGACGGTCGGCGACACGCAGTACCGCGTGTTTACGGTCGATGCGGTCGATGTCAACGGCGCGGGCACGCCGCCCTCTGTGCCCACGGTGGACCCGGACGCCCCCGGCACGCCCGGCGTCGTGAAAGTCAGCAGCAGCTTAAACCTGCGTGCAGGCCCCGGCACGTCCTACAGCGCGATCGGCACGCTGCAAAACGGGGAATCCGTCACGATTTTAAAGGATATGGGCAACGGCTGGCTGCAGGTGCGCACGCCGTCCGGACAAGTCGGCTACTGCAGCGGCGAGTACATCTCGACGGACATTGACCCGGAAGAACCCGAAACGCCGCAAGCGCCCGAAGAACCCGAATCCCCCGAAACGCCCACGTCCGGCACCGCGACCGTCCAGGTCAGCAGCGGCAGCTTAAACGTGCGCTCCGGCCCCGGCACGTCCTACAGCGCGGTCGGTTCGCTGCAAAACGGCGACACCGTCACGGTCCTCGAGACCGCCGACGGCTGGGCGAAGATCGAAACGGCCTCCGGCCTTTCCGGCTACTGCAGCGCCGAATACCTCGTGTTCGGCGGCGGAGCGTCCTCCTCCGACGGCAGCACGATCACATTGAATGTCCCCAAATACATGCAGACCGACGACCGCTGGGGCGATGTGTGGATTGGCGGCGCGGGCGGCGGCTCCATCCGCAGCATCGGCTGCACCTTGACGTGCATCGCGATGACCGAAAGCTACCGCACCGGCGAGGCCCTGACCCCCGACGTGATGGCCGAGCGCATCGAATTTACATCGGCCGGCCTGCTCTATTGGCCGGAAGGCTACGCGTCCCTTTCGAACGCGACGGATGAAAACCTGTCCTTCCTGTATGAAAAGCTCAAGGCCGGCATCCCCGTGATTGTCGGCGGCGCGAACAGCCAGACGACCCACTACGTCGTCGTGACCGGCTGCAAGGGCGTCACGCTCGACGAAGACGGCAACCCGGAATCTCTCGACGCCTCGCAGTTTACGGTCCATGACCCGGGCTACTCAAGCGTGAAGACCTTACAGGACTTCATCGAGAAGTTCCCGAGCAACCGTTCCTACCGTTCCTATTGAGAAAAAGTTCAGAACCCTCCTGCCCCGGCTGTGCCCCCCACAGCCGGGGCTTTTTGTATATGCCTGTGGGGCTGCCCCAAATATGTTACAAAATTCTCCAGGAATCTTTGTATAAGATTGCTCTTTTTATATTGCGAGAAATGGAGTATACTACAGCTATAAAGAACGCATTGCATAGTATGCGGGGAGGAATGTTGCAATGCAGAAGAGATCATAGGCGCCGCAAAAGGCCGCGCGGCCGTCTGTGAACGCTTTTGGCACCTCCGCGTGAAAGTTTCTGCAGGTTTTCGAAAGGAGAGGGTTTTCATGAATTCTTACATTCGCAAAGAAAAAGGCGTTCTTACGTATGCCGTGCTGATGGTGCTGTTTTCCTCTGCGGCAACCGTCTATTCCTCTTTCTATATGAGCCACTTGATGGACGCCGTCTACGCTGGAAATGCGGGCGCCATTCCGGGGCTCATCCTCGAAGGTGTCCTTTTCATCGCCGTCTTTACGATCAGTGACTATCTGTGCCGGACTTCCGCGGAAAAGTTTGTGCAGGCTTGCTCCCGGCGCGTGCGGGAAGACACGTTTTCCAGAGTCTTGCACATGAATATCAATACCTTTAATGAGGACACATCTGCAAAGTACATCTCCGTTCTGAATAACGATATGACGGTCATTGAGGAAAAATATCTTGCCGGCATTCCGGATATCATCAACGACATCGCGCTGTATGTGCTTGCAGTTTTTGCGCTGTTCTATTTCTCGCCGCTGCTTGCGGTCATTGCGCTGCTAACAAACTTGCTGCCGATGTTCGTGCCGCGCATCATGGATCAGCGCTTAAAAAAGCGCCAGGATGACTCGAGCCGCCTCATGGACGCGTACAACACGGCCATCAAGGATGCGTTCACGGGTTTTGAAGTCATCAAGAGCTTTAACGCTGCAAAGCAGGTGATTCAAAGTTTCGCAAAGATCAACCGCGACGTTGCAGACGGCAAGTACAACGTGACGAAAGCACAGGTGTTTGCGTTTATACTTTGCGAAGTGGCAGCGTATTTTTCGTTCTATTCTACTTATTTGGTTGCCGCATTCCTCGTCATCGGCGGCCAGATCACGCTCGGCGCGATGATGGGCACCATCCAGTCGATGAACTACCTCGTCAACCCGGTTAACGACTTCGTCGACCGCATGACCCAGCGCTCCGTCGCAAAGGCGTCCATCGCCCGCGTGCAGGAGCTGCTCGAAAAGGGCAAAGAGGATGCGCGCCCGCGCAAGCCCGTGCAAACGCTGTTCCCGCTCGCCGTCGAGCACGTCTCCTTCGGCTACAAGCCCGAACGAGACGTGCTGCACGACCTCTCGTTTACGTTCGAGCGCGGCAAAAAGTACGCGATCGTCGGCAAGAGCGGCTGCGGCAAATCGACGCTTGTAAAACTTTTAATGCTCTACTACGCCGGCTACACGGGCCACATCCGCTACGGCGCCGACGAGGCCCGCGACCTCGACAAGGAGAGCTTCTATCAAAAGGTCTCGATGATCCACCAGAACATCATCGCGTTCGACGACACGCTGCGCCGGAACATCACGATGTTCCAGCCGTACCCCGAAGAAGAGGTCGAGGCCGCCGTCAAAGAGGCCGGCCTTTCGGAGTTCGTCTCGAAGCTGCCCGACGGTTTAAACTCCCGCATCGAGGAAAACGGCCGCAACCTCTCCGGCGGCGAGCGCCAGCGCATCGCGATTGCGCGCGCGTTTTTGCATAAGATGGAATTCCTCGTCATCGACGAGGCGACCGCCTCCCTCGACGCCGAGACGGCCTCGCAGATTGAAAACACGATCCTCGCGAAAAAAGACCTGACCGCGCTCGTCATTACGCACAAATTAAACGCCCCGATCCTGCGCGCCTACGACGAAATCCTTGTCCTGCGCGACGGCGCCCTCGCCGAACACGGCACGTTCGAGGAGCTCATGGCGCAGAAGGGCCACTTCTATCATCTGTATCATATCGAATGAGCGAAACCCGTTTTTAAAAAGTTTACGAATCCCCCAAAGCCGCCCGGAGCCCGCCTCCCGGCGGCTTTTCGTATCGGAAAAGCGCCCGTTTCGCAAAGAAAGAACTTTACAAGGCTTTCTCCATCGTGTACAATAGATACAAATGTTACGCCACGATAGGATGGGGAGTGTACTGGATATGCAGCCAAAATATAAACGCGTTCTGCTCAAGCTCAGCGGGGAATCCCTCGCAGGCCCCGAGGGCCACGGCATCGATTTCGACACCGTCTTGCGCATCTGCCGCCCGATTAAGACCTGCACGCTGATGGGCGTGCAGATGGCCATCGTCGTCGGCGGCGGCAACTTCTGGCGCGGCCGCTCGAGCGGGAAAATGGACCGCACGCGCGCCGACCACATGGGTATGCTCGCCACCGCGATCAACGCTTTGGGCGTCGCCGACGCGCTCGAACAGCTCGGCGTCGCCGTGCGCGTGCAGACCGCCATCAGCATGCAGGAGGTCGCCGAGCCCTACATCCGCAACCGCGCCGTGCGCCACCTCGAAAAGGGCCGCGTCGTCGTGTTCGGCTGCGGCACCGGCAACCCGTTCTTCTCGACCGATACGGCCGCTTCCCTGCGCGCTGCGGAAATCGACGCCGACATCATCCTCAAGGCCACGATGGTCGACGGCGTGTACGATTCCGACCCGAAGAAGAACCCGAACGCGAAAAAATTCGATACCTTGACGTTCCTCGACGTGTTGAGCAAAGATCTCAAGGTCATGGACAGCACGGCCGCCTCGATGTGCCGCGACAACCATATCCCGATCTGCGTGTTCAGCATCGAGGACCCCGATAATATTGAAAAGGTGATCTGTGGCGAGCCGATCGGCACGCTCGTGAAGGAGGAGTAATCCATGCAGGAAGTCCTGGACAAAGCAAAAGCCAAAATGCAGAAGAGTATCGACGTTCTGGCCGAACAGTATGTGGAAGTGCGCGCCGGCCGCGCGAACCCGAACGTCTTAAACCGCGTTACGGTCGATTATTACGGCACCGCAACGCCGATTAACCAGCTCGCGGCCGTCTCCGTCGCGGAGGCGCACGTGCTGATGATTCAGCCCTGGGACCCGTCCTCCTGCCGCGCAATCGAAAAGGCCATCCAGACCTCCGACATCGGCATCAACCCGCAGTCGGACGGCAAGACGATCCGCCTGATTTTCCCGGCTTTGACGGAAGACCGCCGCAAGGAAATCGCCAAGGAAATCGCCAAAATGGCCGAAGAGACGAAAATCGCCGTGCGCTCGATCCGCCGCGACGCGATGGATAAGCTCAAGGCAATGAAGAAGAAGTCCGAAATCACGGAAGACGACCTGAAAGTCGCCGAAAAGCGCACGCAGGACTTAACCGACCAGTTCTGCAAGCAGGCGGACGCGATGGCCGCCAAAAAGAAGAAAGAAATCATGGAAATCTGAGGCGCCTTCGTGTGAACGCCCGCTTTGGGCGAGTCTCGGAGCTTTCCGCTTCTGACAGTTTATGAAACACGGTTTGCTCCCTTTTCTTTGCGGTTCGTTTAAGAAAGGGGAGCAACGCTTCGTTAGGGGAAATTATGAGTAAAGCAGCACAAAGCGGCGCGCCGGCGCCGGAATATCTGCCCCGCCATCTCGCGATTATCATGGATGGCAACGGGCGCTGGGCGCAGCAGCGCGGGCTGCCGCGTTCGGCAGGGCACGCGGCCGGCGCCGCGGTGTTCAAAAAGATTGCGCGCTATTGCAGCCGCATCGGCATTCGCTATCTGACCGTTTATGCGTTTTCCACCGAAAACTGGACGCGCCCGCCCGAGGAGGTCGGCGCCTTGATCACGCTCTTTAAGGAATACCTCGAGGAGTCGCTGCGCGATTTCCGCGACGACGACATCAAGGTTCGCTTTATCGGCGACACGACGCGCTTCCCGAAGAGCCTGCAGGAGCTCATCGCCGAAACGTGGGAGCTGTGCGAGAACCGCACCGGCATGGTGCTCAACATCGCGATGAATTACGGCGGCCGCGCCGAAATCGTCCGCGCCGCCCGCGCGCTCGCCGAAAAGGCGAAGGCCGGCCTGCTATCGCCCGGGGAAATCGACGAGGCGGCCTTTGCGGGAGAGCTCTACACGGCCGGCCAGCCGGACCCGGACCTCATTCTGCGCCCGAGCGGGGAGGAGCGGCTGTCGAATTTCCTGTTGTGGCAGTCGGCGTATGCGGAGTTTATGCCGCTCGACGTATTGTGGCCCGATTTTACCGAGAAAGACTTAGACGAGGCGCTGGCCGCCTTTGCGCACCGCAGCCGCAGGTTTGGAGGTGTCTGAACGATGAAAACGTCCGTCCGGCAGCGCTTATTGTCCGCCGCCACGATTTTGCTTTTGCTTGCGGCCGTCGTTTTCTGCAACAGCTTTTTCCCGCCCGCTTTGAACATCGTCCTCGCCGTCATCAGCGTGATGGGCATCTGGGAACTCTTCTCGGCGCTGCGCCTGACAAAGAAACTGGCCCTCTCCGTGCCGAGCGCCATTTTGGCGGCCGTTTTGCCGTTTCTGCCGGATTCCTTTGCGCGCGGCGTCGCGTTTTTCCTGTATACCGTCGTGCTCTTTGGCGCGATGATCCGCCATCACCAGACGATTACCTTCCGCGAGGTCGCCGTGATCTACAGCATGACGATCTTAATCCCGACCGCGCTCGAGACGCTCGTCGGCCTGCGCAACCTCGGCGGCAGCCACGGCATGTTCTACGTCATCGTCACGATTTTTGCCGCATGGGCCGCGGATGCCGGCGCATACGTATTTGGCAGCCGCTTCGGCAAACATAAGCTCTGCCCGAACATCAGCCCGAAAAAGACCGTCGAAGGGGTCGTCGCGGGCGTCTTCGTCAACATCGCGATGATGCTTTTGTTCGGGTTTATCTTCCAGCACATTTACTGGGCCAGCACCGTTTCGGTCCATTACGGCGTCCTCGCCGCGATCGGCGCGATCGGCGCGGCCTTGTCGGTGCTCGGCGATTTGAGCTTCTCGCTGATTAAGCGCAGCTGCCACATCAAGGATTTTTCCGAGATTATCCCCGGCCACGGCGGCATCCTGGACCGGTTTGACAGCGTCATTTTCGTCGCGCCGTTTGTGTACCTATTGGTACAGATTTTCCCGATTGTCGGGTAAAAAAACGGGCGCGGCCATTTCAGCAAAAGATTTTGGAAAGGCAGTCATTTTGCCGTCGGCGTGCAGGTGCCTCCGCCCGGTTTTTCAGCCGGGAAATGGGGAGGCGCCTGCATGTTTTGGAAAACGGCAGCAATACTGAAGATAGGGGACGAAGCAATTGATGAAGCGAAGGATTTCCCTTTTGGGCTCGACGGGTTCGATCGGCCGGCAGACGCTGGAAGTCGCACAGGCGCTCGGCCTGCGCGTGTGCGCGCTGGCGGCCCATTCGAACGTCAAAGACTTAGAGCAGCAGGTCCGCGCGTTCCGGCCGAACCTTGCCGCGGTTTATGACGCCCAGGCCGCCCGCGACCTGCGCGTGCGCATCGCGGACACGAACACGAAGGTCGTCACCGGCATGGAGGGCCTGTGCGAGGCCGCGACGTACCGGACGGCCGACCTCATCGTCAACGCCGTCGTCGGCATGGTCGGCTTAAAGCCGACGCTTGCGGCGGCCGCCGCCGGCAAGGACATCGCGCTCGCCAACAAGGAGACGCTCGTCGCGGGCGGCGCGCTCGTCATGGATGCCGTGCGCCTGCGCGGCGTGGAATTGATCCCCGTCGACAGCGAGCACAGCGCGATTTTCCAGTGCCTGCAGGGCACGCCGCGCAAAGCGCTCAAGAAAGTCATCCTCACCGCGTCCGGCGGCCCGTTTTTCGGGAAAAGCAGCGCAGAGCTCCAAAAAGTCACGCCCGAACAGGCCCTGCAGCACCCGAACTGGCACATGGGCAAAAAGGTCTCGATCGATTCGGCCACGCTGATGAATAAGGGCCTCGAGGCCATGGAGGCCGGGTGGCTTTTCAATGTCCCGCTCGAGCAGGTGGAGATTCTCATTCACCGCGAAAGCCTCGTCCATTCGCTCGTCGAATTTGCCGACAACGCGATCTTAGCGCAGCTCGGGGTCGCGGATATGCGCCTGCCGATCCAGTACGCGCTGACGTATCCCGACCGGGTGCCGGGGCTTGCGCAGGAGCTCGACCTCACCGCGTGCGGGCCTTTGACGTTTGCAAAGCCGGATGTCAAAACGTTTCTGTGCCTTTGGGCTTGCCTTTCCGCGATGCAGCGCGGCGGCCTCGCGCCGGCGGCGGTCAACGGCGCCAACGAAGCCGCGGTCGACCTGTTCCTGCGCCGGAAAATCCCGTTTCTGCGCATCGGGGAGCTCGTGCTCGCGGCACTCGAGGCCCAGCCCGACGCGCCGGCCACGACGCTCGACGCGATTCTGGAAGCCGACGCGGCGGCGCGGGCGTTCGTTTACCGCAACGCATAATTGTATGACGAAAGGGAGGGGTTCCCATCGAAGCCATCGAAATCATCCTGTTGATCGTGATCGGCGTTTTGCTTTTCGGCGCGTGCATTTTTCTCCATGAGCTCGGGCATTTCCTGTCCGCCAAAGCGTGCAAAATCCGCGTGCTCGAGTTTTCCATCGGCATGGGGCCGAAACTTCTGCAGTTCCACCGCGGCGAGACGGCGTATTCCATCCGCGCCTTGCCCATCGGCGGTTTCTGCGCGTTTGAAGGGGAGAGCGGCGAAGAGCCCGAGGCGCCCGGGCAGGACGAGGCTGCCGGTGCGGATGCGCCGGCGCCCCCCCAATACGACGAGCGCTCGTTTTGCCGCCAGCCGGCTTGGAAGCGGCTTTTGGTCCTCGTGATGGGCGGCGTGATGAACATCGTGTTCGGCCTTGTGCTGATGGCCGTTTTGCTCGCGCCGCAGGAGGCCTTCGCCTCCACGACCATCAGCAAGTTTACGGAACATTCCCCGATGCAGGCGGCGGGCCTTCTGCCCGGCGACCGCTTCGTCTCGATCGACGGCTATAACATCCACACGGATATGGACATCTCCGTCGCGCTGTCTTTGGCGGACCCCGACCACGTCGATCTGGTGGTCGACCGCGGCGGGCAGACGCTGTCGTTTCCCGATTTGCGGCTTTTGTCCCAGACGGTCGACGGGCGGAAAATGGTCCAGATGGATTTTTACGTGTACCCAATCGAGCGCACGCCGGGCGCCCTTTTGCAGAAGACGTTCGCGAATACGTATTCGGTCGAGCGCATGGTGATTCTGACGCTCAAGGGGCTTCTCACCGGCCAGTTCGGCTTAAACGACGTGGCCGGCCCCGTCGGCATGGCGCAGGCCATCACGCAGAGCGCGAGTGCGGGGCTCCAAAGCGGCTTTGGCGATGCCGTGTCCAATATCGTCAACGCGATCATGATCATTACGGTCAATCTGGGCATCGCGAACCTCTTGCCGATCCCCGCGCTCGACGGCGGCAAGATCCTGTTTTTGTTGATTGAACTGATCCGCAGGAAACCCCTGCGCTACAAGACCCAGACGGTTGTGGAAACGGGCTTTATGGCCGCGTTAATCGGCTTTATGGTCATCGTCACGATCAGTGACGTGCTGCGCCTGGCAACCGGGACGGGTTTGGGAGGATAAAAAGCATGCGCCAGTCAAAACAAGTCCTGGTCGGGCGCGTCCCCGTCGGCGGCGGGGCGCCCGTTTCCGTACAATCGATGTTAAATGTGCCGGCCGACGACATTCCCGGCAGCGTCGCGCAGGCAAAAGCGCTCGCGGACGCCGGCTGCGAAATCCTGCGCGCCGCGATCCCGAACGCCGCGGCCGTCGCCTTAATCCCCGCGATTCGCAAAGCGGTCGATGTGCCGCTCGTCGCCGACATCCATTTCGATTACCGCTTAGCGCTCATGGCCGCGGACGCCGGCGCGGACGCCATCCGCATTAACCCGGGAAATATCGGCGGTAAGGACCGCGTCGCGGCCGTCGCAGAATCGTGCACGGCCCACCGGATCCCGATCCGCATCGGCGTCAATTCCGGCTCCGTCGAAAAGGAACTGCTCGCGCGCTTCGGCGGCCCGACGCCCAAAGCCCTCGTCGAGAGCGCTTTGCACCACGCGTCGCTTTTGGAAGCATGCGGCTTTACGGACATCGTGCTTTCGATTAAATCGTCGAATGTGGACACGATGATCCGCGCCTATGAACTGTGCGCCGCGCGCTGCGATTACCCGCTGCACTTAGGCGTCACGGAGGCCGGCAGCGAGCGCATGGGCGTGATTAAAAACGCAATCGGCATCGGTTCGCTTCTGCAGCGCGGCATCGGCGACACGATCCGCGTCTCTTTGACGGCCGACCCCGTGCGCGAGGTCTTGGCGGGGCAGGATATCCTGCGCGCGTTAAACCTCGGGAAGCCCGGCCCGCAGATTATCTCGTGCCCGACGTGCGGGCGCACGCGCATCGACCTGTTGCGGATTGAAAAGGAGGTCGAAGAGCGCCTGCGCGGCTGTAAAAAGCCGATTACCGTCGCGGTCATGGGCTGCGCGGTCAACGGCCCCGGTGAGGCCCGCGAGGCGGACGTCGGCATTGCCGGCGGCGACGGCGTCGGCCTCGTCTTCCAGAAAGGCGAGATCGTCCGCAAGGTCCCGGAAGAGGCGCTCGTCGACGCGCTGCTTGCGCAGATCGAGCAGCTTTAAGGGCCCGTTTCAGAGACCTCCCAAGGCCCCTATCAGTACCAAATTCCAAGTTCCCGAAAACCGGCAGCACAGCGGCCCCGGCGCCTTGTGGCGGGGCCGCCTTTTATAAGGAGCGGTTCATGAATATCGAGAAAACATTTGGCGGATTCTTTCAATCCTATATCGACCTTTCCGGCGTGCCGCAGGAACTGTGCAGCGCCGAGCTGCAGTCGATGCAGATCGATGTGAAACGGCGCATCATCCGGATTGTCCTCTTTTCGCCGAAGCTTTTGAAACGGGCGGACCTGCTGCGCGCGCAGGACTTGGTCGCCGCGTGCAAGGCGCTGCAGATTTCCAGCGCGCAGATTCAGCCGCACTATCCGCAGGCGCTGTTTGACGTCTCGTATTATCCGGACCTTGTGCAGGAATTGAAGCGCCGCGAAGCGTCCATTAACGGCACGCTGACGGGTTCCGAGGCAGCGCTCGACGGCGATACGCTCACGATTACGCTAAAGCACGGCGGCTATGCGCTCTTGCAGGCGCGCCGCGCGGACCGCGTGCTCTCCGGGCTCATCCGCGAAGAATTTTCGCGCGACGTCCGCGTGCGGTTTACGGGCGTTTTGGAGATCGACGGGGAAAGCGACCACTACCGCGAACTGCAGACCCATGAGGCACAGCGCCAGATCCGCCAAAAGCGCGCCGAGCGCCAAGAGGACTACGAGATCTCCATGCGCCACGCGGCCAAACCGCGCGTGATCGAGGTGCGCGAGGGCGATACGCTCTACCCGATGATCCTCCCCGAAACGGCGCGGGAGCTTTACGGCCGCGTGCCGAAGGGGAAGCCCGTGCCGCTGTCCCGCGTCAACGTCGAGATGGGTTCGGCCGTCGTCTGGGGCGAAATCTTCGATATGGGCGAAACGCGCGTCACGCGCGACAAGAGCCGGAAGATCTATTCTGTGAGCATCACGGACTACACGGGTTCGATCATGATGAAGATCATCGAGCATGTGCAGAACTGCCGCGCCCTCGACACGCTCAAAAAAGGCATGACCGTTTTGGTCCGCGGCGACATCGAGTACGACAAATACGACCGCGAGGTCGTCCTGCGCCCGCGCGCGATCGCGACGGTCGAGCAGCTAAAGGTCCAGGACAACGCCCCGGCCAAGCGCGTGGAGCTGCATTTACATACGAATATGTCGCAGATGGACGCCGTCAACGCGCCGGCGGATTTGATTACCCGCGCCGCCGAATGGGGCCATCCGGCCGTCGCGATTACCGACCACGGCGTCGCGCAGGCGTTCCCGGAAGCGATGAACACGGCCGCGAGCCTCAAAAAAGCCGGCAAGCCGATTAAGGTCCTGTACGGCACCGAGGCGTATTTTGTCAATGACCTCGTCCCCGCCGTGACCGGCGAAAGCCGGCAGCCGCTCGACGGCGAATTTATCGCGTTTGACCTCGAGACGACGGGCCTTTCCCCCAATCAGGACCGCATCACGGAGATCGGCGCCGTGCGCATCCGAAACGGCGAGGTCACCGACCGCTTCGACACGTTCGTCGACCCCGAGCGGCCGATCCCCGAAAAGATCACGCAGCTGACCGGCATCACCGACGAGATGGTAAAGAATGCCCCGAAAGAGGCGGAAGCGCTGGCAGCGTTTTTCGCGTTCTGCGGCGCAGACGCCGTCTTGGTCGCGCACAACGCGGATTTTGACACGTCGTTTTTGCGCATGGCCGCCGGCCGCCACGGCATGCCGTTTCAGAATGTCTATATCGACACGGTGCCGATGTGCCGGTCCCTTTTAAAGGATTTAAAGAACGCGAAGCTCGACACGGTCGCCAAATACTTAAAGCTCGGCAATTTTAACCACCACCGCGCCTGCGACGACGCCGAGATGCTCGCGCTCATTTTTATCCAGCTGCTCGAGCGCCTGCGCGAGGATACGGGGGCCAAAACCGTCGCCGACATCAACACGGGCCTCGCCGGCGGCGACCCGAAAAAGATGAAGATGTACCACCAGATTATCCTCGTCAAGAACAATACAGGGCTCAAAAACCTGTACAAGCTCATTTCGAAAGCGCATCTCGCGTATTTTTATAAGAAGCCGCGCATCCCGAAGACGGAACTCATGCGCCACCGCGAGGGCCTTCTGATCGGCAGCGCCTGCGAGGCCGGCGAGCTCTACCGCGCCGTATTCGACGGCAAACCCTGGAACCAGCTTCTGGACATCGCGCGCTTTTACGATTACCTCGAAATCCAGCCCGACGGCAACAACCTCTTCCTCGTGCGCTCGGGCGCCGTCAGCGACGTCGAGCAATTGCACGCGTTTAACCGCACGATCGTAAAGCTCGGCGAAAAGCTCAAAAAGCCCGTCGTCGCGACGTGCGACGTCCATTTCCTCGACCCGAAGGACGGCGACTACCGCCGTATCCTGCAAACCGTGCAGGGCTATACGGACACGGACAACCAGGCGCCGCTGTATTTCCGCACGACCGCCGAGATGCTGCGCGAGTTTTCGTATCTCGGCGATAAGAAAGCGTATGAGGTCGTCGTCACGAACCCCAACCGCATCGCGGACATGTGCGAGGAGATCACGCCGATCCCGAGCGGCGTCTTCCCGCCGTTTATCGACGGCGCGGAAAAGCAGCTAAACGAAATCTGCTGGAAGCGCGCAAAGCAGGTCTACGGCGACCCGCTGCCCGAAATCGTCCGCGCGCGCTTGGAACGCGAGCTCGGCTCGATCAATAAGCACGGCTTCTCGGTTTTGTACATGACCGCGCAGAAGCTCGTCGCGAACAGCGAGGAGCATGGCTACCTCGTCGGCTCGCGTGGGTCCGTCGGCTCGTCGTTCGTCGCGAGCATGTCCGGCATTTCCGAAGTCAACCCCTTAATGCCCCACTACATCTGCCCGTACTGCCAGTACAGCGAGTTTATCACGGACGGTTCGGTCGGCTCGGGCTTTGACCTGCCGAAAAAGACGTGCCCGGTCTGCGGCTCGCCGCTGCGCCAGGACGGCCACAACATCCCGTTTGAGACTTTCCTGGGCTTTGACGGCGACAAGACGCCGGATATCGACCTAAACTTCTCCGGCGAATACCAGTCCGGCGCCCACCGCTACACGGAAACGCTGTTCGGCAAGGACCACGTGTTCAAGGCCGGCACGATCGCGACCGTCGCGGACAAGACCGGCATCGGCTACGTCAAAAAGTACGAGGAGACGCACGGCACCGTCTTAAACCGCGCCGAGGAGCTGCGCTTGGCCGGCGGCTGCACGGGCATCAAGCGCACGACCGGCCAGCATCCGGGCGGCATGGTCGTCGTGCCGCGCGGCTATGAAATCTACGATTTCTGCCCCGTGCAGCACCCGGCCAATGACCCGAATAACGACAACATCACGACGCACTTCGACTTCCATTCCATCCACGACACAATCTGTAAGCTCGACGAGCTCGGCCACGATGTGCCGACGATCTACCGCTACCTCGAGGAGTACACCGGCATCCCGGTTATGTCCGTCTCGATGAGCGACCCGAAGGTCATGAGCCTGTTCCATTCGCCGGAAGCGCTCGGCGTCACGGCGGAGGACATCGAAAGCCAGACCGGCACGTTCTCGCTGCCGGAACTCGGCACGCCGTTCGTGCGGCAAATGCTGCTCGATTCCCAGCCGCGCACGTTTACGGACCTTCTGCAGATTTCCGGCCTCTCCCACGGCACGGACGTCTGGCTCGGCAACGCCCAGGACCTGATTAAAAACGGCACCTGCACGATTTCCGAGGTCATCGGCACGCGCGACTCGATCATGACGTATCTGCTGCAGAAGGGCCTCGAGCCGAAAATGGCGTTTAAGATCATGGAGATCACCCGAAAGGGCAAGGCCACAAAGCTTTTAACCCCCGAGCACGTCGCGGCCATGAAGGAACATAACGTCCCCGATTGGTACCTCGATTCGTGCTATAAGATTAAGTACATGTTCCCGAAAGCGCACGCGGCGGCGTATATGATTTCCGCGCTGCGCTTAGGGTGGTATAAGGTCCACAAGCCCGTCGAATACTACGCCGCCTACTTTACCGTGCGCGGCGAGGATTTCGACGCGGCCACCGTCGTCAAGGGCCGCGCCGCCGTGCGCGCCAAGATGCATGAGATCCAGCAGAAGGGCAAGGAGGCCACCGCCAAGGAAGAGGCCGCCTATACGACGCTGCAGATTGTCAATGAAATGCTCGCGCGCGGCATCGGCGTGCTGCCGGTCGACCTTTATAAATCGGACGCGCGCCGGTACCTCGTCGAGGACGGCAAACTGCGCCTGCCGTTTTCCTCGATCGGCGGCGTCGGCGATACGGCCGCCCAGGCGCTCGAAAAGGCTAGGTCGGGCGGCCCGTACATTTCCGTCGACGACCTGCGCGCGCGCAGCAAGGTCTCTCGCTCCGTCGTCGAGAGCCTTTCGCAGACCGGCGCTTTAAAAGACCTGCCCGAAAGCAGCCAGATGAGCTTCTTCTGAGAAAAGAAGGCCGGGACTGCCGGTTCTTTCTTTGTGGGAGTTGACAGGGCGCGGCCTTCTATTGTATTATAGTAGCGCACTAAAGTAAACGGGAAGGGTGAACCCCCAAGCAAATGAAAAAACGAAACAAAAGCGTCCCGGAAGGGATGCGCGACCTGCTGTTTGAGGAGTGCCTGGCGCGCGGCGACGTCGAAACGCGCCTGGCAAAGGCCTTCGAACTGCGCGGCTATAAGGAAGTCATGACATCCGGCCTCGAATTTATGGAGGTCTGCGACCCGGAGGTCTCCGGCATCGCGCCGGAAAGCATGTATAAACTGACCGACCGCCACGGGCGCCTCGTCGTGATGCGCCCGGACTCGACGCTGCCGATTGCCCGCCTGGCGGCGACGCGCCTTTTGGGCCATGCGCTGCCCCTGCGGCTTTATTACGTGCAGCCGGTCTGGCGCAGCAATCCCGGTTTGGCGGGCCTGCAGGACGAAAACATGCAGGCCGGCATCGAGCTGATGGGCGCTGCCGGCATCCGTGCGGATCTGGAAGTCCTCACGACGGCGGTCGAAGCGCTTTCCACGTGCGTGCCGGATTTCCGGCTCGAATTGGGCCACGCGGGCTTTTTCCGCGCGCTGGCCGCGCAGCTCCCCATCGACGAGGACGTGCGCGAAGACATCCGCAGCTCGATCGAAAGCAAAAATTACGCGGCGCTCGACGCAATTTTGGACGGGCTCCCGCCGTCGCAGGCCGTCGACGCGATGCGCCGGCTGCCGAGGCTGTTCGGCGGGGAAGAGGTCTTCGCCGAGGCGGAAAGCGTCTGCCCGCAGGAAACGACGGCGGGGCCGCTGTCGTATCTGCATAAAGTGTACCACGCCATTCAGGACTTAGGGCTCGGCGAGCGCGTGATCGTCGACCTCGGGCTCGTGCAGCGCAACGACTACTATTCCGGCATCGTCTTTACGGCGTATACGGAGGGGTACGGCGATTCCGTATTGATGGGCGGCCGCTACGATAACCTGTTGTCCCATTTCGGGCGCCCGATGCCCGCGACGGGCTTTGCCATCAACGTCGACGCCTTGACCCGCATCGCGCTGAGAAAGGGCTATGCCCTGCTTTCGCCGGAGGTTTTGGTCTACAGCGAAAAGGGCTATGCGGTCAAGGCGCTCCAGTACGCGCGCCAATGCGCGCAGGCGGGCGTCCTGTGCGAGACTTCCGCCGCCGAAACATTGGAAGACGCAAAAGCGGAGGCTCAAAGCCGCGGCATCCGCCGGCTCGTAATCGTCGGCAAAACCCAGCAGGAGGTGCTTTTATGAAACCGCTTCGCATCGCGCTGACGAAGGGCCGCCTCGAAAAGGATACGGTCGCGCTTTTAGAGCGCATCGGCTTTGACTGCACCGCGGTCCACGAAAAGGGCCGCAAGCTCATTTTGCCGGTCGGCGACACGTTCGAGGTCGTTTTGGCCAAGGCCGCCGACGTGATTACGTACGTCGAACACGGCGTGTGCGACTTGGGCGTCGTCGGCAAGGACACGATTTTGGAGTCGCGCGGCGGCTTTTACGAGCTTTTGGATCTCGGCTTCGGCAAATGCCGCTTTGCCCTCGCGGGCCCGGTCGGGAAGGACTTCTTTTCGGGCTATCACACGCGCACAATCGCGAGCAAGTACCCGAAAGTCGCCCGCGCCTATTTCGAAAAGAAAGATATGGACGTGCGCATCATTAAGATTGAGGGCAGCGTCGAATTGGCGCCGCTTTTGGGCCTTTCCGACGCCATCGTCGACATCGTCGAGACCGGCACGACCTTAAAGGAAAACGGCCTGGAAGTATTGGACATCATCTGCCCGATTTCGGCAAGGCTCATCTGCAACGCCGCGAGCCTAAAGCTGCGCAAACAGGAAATTGAACGGCTTGTCTCCCAGATGGAGCACGCAAAGGAGGAAACGAAATGATCCCAGTAGTCCGCCACGGCGGCGAGGAAGCGCGCGCGTTTATCGAGAAATTCCGTGCGCGCAGCGAGGAAAAAAATCAAAGTGTCGACGAGGCCGTCCGGGAAATCCTCGAAAATGTCCGTACGCGCGGCGACGAGGCCGTCAGCGCCTATACGCAGAAATTTGACGGCGTGTGCCCGGAAAAGACGGAGATTTCCCGCGCGGAAATGGAAACGCTTTCGAAAACGTGCGACCCGGCGTTTTTGGCCGCGTTAAAGGAAGCCGCGGGGAATATCCGCGATTTCCACGCGCGCCAGAAGCAGCAGAGCTGGTGCGAGATGCGCCCGGACGGCGTTTGCATGGGCCAGCGCGTGCGCGGCTTAAAGCGCGTGGGCATCTATGTGCCGGGCGGCACGGCCGCTTACCCGAGCAGCGTCTTGATGAACGCGATTCCCGCCAAAATCGCGGGCGTCGAGGAGATCATCATGGTCACCCCGCCCGGGAAGGCCGGCCGGCCGAACCCGGACATCCTCGCGGCGGCTTTGGAGGCCGGCGTCGACCGCGTGTTTTTGATCGGCGGCGCGCAGGGCGTCGCGGCCCTCGCGTACGGCACCGAAACCGTGCCGCGCGTCGATAAGATCGTCGGCCCCGGCAACCTCTACGTCGCGACGGCCAAGCGCCTGCTCTACGGCACGGTCGATATCGACATGGTCGCGGGCCCCAGCGAAATTTTAATTGTCGCCGACGACAGCGCGAATCCCCGCTTTTTGGCCGCCGACCTGATGAGCCAGGCCGAACACGACCGCATGGCGTCCGCCGTGCTGCTCACGACGAGCGAGCAGATCGCCGACGAGACCGTGCGCGAGCTTTACGAGCAGATCAAGACCCTTTCCCGCAAAGAGATCATCGAGTCGTCTTTGGACCATTTCGGCGCGGTCATCCTGTGTGACAGCGAGGCGGAAGCCGTCGAGTTTGCCAACGCCCTCGCCCCCGAGCACCTCGAGCTCTGCGTGAAAGCGCCGTTCGATTATTTAGGCCGCATCGACAACGCCGGCAGTGTTTTCCTGGGCCATTATTCCCCCGAACCGCTCGGCGACTACTACGCCGGCCCGAACCACGTGCTGCCCACCGGCGGCACGGCGCGCTTCTTCTCGCCGCTTTCCGTCGACAGCTTTTTAAAGAAATCCAGCTTTCTGTACTATACGAAGGAGGCGCTTTCGCCGGCGGCAGACAAGATCGTCACGCTCGCCGAGGCGGAGGGGCTTACGGCCCACGCCAACTCCATCAAAGTGAGGCAATGATATGGCATACACGCTCAATGAAAAACTGGCCGCGTTCCCGCCCTATACCCCGTCCGATGAGGACCCGAAGCTCATCCATATGGACGCAAACGAGTGCGCGATGAACCTGCCGGCCGACCTCGTCGACCGGGCCTCGAAAGAGGTCTTAGGGGTGCAGTTTCACCGCTATCCGGACGCCTACGCCAAGGACCTGCGCGAAGCGTTCGCGGCCTTTTACGGTCTTTCCGCCGACTGCGTCACGGCCGGCAACGGTTCGGACGAATTGATCGGGCTGTTTATTTCCGCGTTTCTTATGAAGGGCGAGACGTTTTTGACAACGGAGCCCGATTTTTCGATGTATACGTTTTATCCGCACCTTTCGGAGGTGCCGGCGGTGCTCGTCGAGAAAGGGGAGGACCTGATCCTTTCGGCCGGCAGCCTCATCGAGCAGGCGAAGGCTTCGAACGCGCGCTTGGTGCTGTTTAGCAACCCCTGCAACCCCACCTCCGTGGGCCTTCCTCGAAAGGACGTGCTGCGCATCGTCGAGGCGCTGCCGGATACGCTCGTCGTCGTCGACGAGGCGTACATGGATTTCTGGGAGGAAGACCAGTCCGTTCTGGGCGAGGTCGGGGCTTATGACAACCTCGCCGTCTTAAAGACGTGCTCAAAAATGGGCCTTGCCGCTCTGCGTCTCGGCTTTGCCGTCACGAACCCGCGCTTGACCCAAGTTTTGCAGACGGTCAAATCCGTCTATAACATCAACACTCTAACCCAGCGCATCGCGACGCTCGTCCTGCGCGAGGAATCGGCGCTGCGCAACCAGATCGCCAAGACGATCGCTTCCCGCCGCGCGCTGAGCGTTGCGGTCGCGGCGCGCGAGAAGACGTTCCCCGGGCTTCTCAAGCTCTACCCGAGCTGCACGAATTTTCTGACGCTGCGCATGCCCGACCCGAAGGGCTTTGCCGGTTTCCTTTTGTCGCGCGGCATTTCCGTGCGGTATTTCCCGCAGCTTGTGCGCGTGACGGCGGGCACCGTGAAGGAAAACGACGCGTTCATGACGGCGCTCGACCTCTATCTGGAAGGGGAGTCGTCCCATGCGTAAGGCAAGCGTCAGCCGCAAAACGAAGGAGACGGACATTTCCGTCACGCTCGCGCTCGAGGGCGGGACGCCGGATGCCGTGCAGGTCTCGACGGGCATCGGCTTTTTTGACCATATGCTCACGGCGTTCGCGGTCCATGCGGGGTTTGCGCTCACGTTAAAGGCCGGCGGCGACCTTTTCGTCGACTGCCACCACACCGTCGAGGACACCGGCATCGTGCTCGGGGAGGCCCTCGCCAAGGCGCTCGGCGATAAATCCGGCATCGCTCGCTACGGCAGTTTCTATGTGCCCATGGATGAGGCGCTGAGCTTTGTGAGTTTGGACATCAGCGGGCGGCCGTTTCTTGTGTTCGACGCCGATTTTCCCCAGGCGCGCGTCGGGGAATTTGACACGTGCATGACCGAGGAGTTCCTGCGCGCGTTCGCGTTCCACGCGGGGATTACGCTGCACGCCCGCGTGCTGTACGGCAAAAACGCCCACCACGAGATCGAGGGGATTTTCAAAGCGCTCGGCCACGCGCTGCGCGCGGCGGTCGCCCCGCAGGACGGCACGCTCTCGACGAAGGGCGCTTTGGATTAAAGGAGGGCTTTTATGCTGATTTTCCCGGCAATCGATGTCAAAGACGGCGCCTGCGTGCGCCTTCTGCGCGGCGACTACGCCACCGCCCACAAGGTCGCCGAAAATATTCTGGATACCGCGCGCGCGTTTGAAGCGGCGGGGGCCAGATGGGTGCATATGGTGGATTTAGACGGCGCGAAGGATTCCCACCCCGTCAACCAGGAAAGCATCCTCTCCGTCGCGCGGGAGACGGGTTTGTCCGTCGAGGTCGGCGGCGGCATCCGCGACCTAACTACCGTGGAGGCGTACCTGCAAAACGGCGTCCGCCGCGTAATCCTCGGGTCGGCAGCGTTAAAGGACCCGGCCTTTACGAAGGAAGCGCTGCAAAGGTATGGGGAAAAGATTGCAATCGGCATCGACGCGCGCGGCGGCAAAGTCGCGACCGAGGGGTGGCTTGAGACAAGTGAGGTCGATTTCCTCACGTTCGCAAAGCAGATGGAGGCCCTCGGCGCAAAGACGCTGATTTTTACGGATATTTCGCGCGACGGCACGCTTTCGGGGCCGAACCTTTCCCAGCTCGACGCGTTAAACCGCGCGGTCTCCTGCCGCGTCGTCGCGAGCGGCGGCGTGAGCAGCTTAGCGGATTTGGCCGCCTTAAAAGCGCTCGGCCTTTACGGCGCCATCTGCGGCAAGGCGCTCTACACGGGCGCGATGCCGTTAAAAGCAGCCATCGAATCGATAGAGGAGGCGTCCGACGATGCGACCTGACCCGAAAACCTTTCCCTACGACCGCTATTTTCAAAAAGGCGAGCTGATCCCCGCAATCATCCAGGAGGCGTCCACCGGCCAGGTGCTCATGCTCGCGTATATGAACCGCGAATCCTTAAAAAAGACGCTCGAGACCGGCTATACGTGGTTTTGGTCGCGCTCGCGGCAGGAATTGTGGAATAAAGGCGCGACTTCCGGCCACGTGCAGAAGGTCCTCTCGATTTACGGGGACTGCGACGACGACACGCTGCTTGTAACAGTCGAGCAGACGGGCGCGGCGTGCCATACGGGTTCGCACAGCTGCTTCTTTAAACCAATTTGGGAGGAACCGTAATATGGAAAATACATTCCAGGCGCTCTACAACACCGTCCTGCACCGCCGCAGCGAGCACAAAGAGGGCTCTTATACGTGCTATCTGTTCGAAAAGGGCTTAGATAAAATCTTAAAAAAGGTCGGCGAGGAGTGCAGCGAGACGATCATCGCCGCCAAAAACGGCGTAAAGGCGGACACCATCGCGGAAATCGCCGATTTGCAGTACCATTTGATGGTGATGATGGTCAATGAAGGCATCACGCTCGAGGAGCTCGAGGCCGAACTCGACCGCCGCTCGTTAAAGACCGGCAACCTAAAGACCTTCCATCAGGTGGACCACAACACGTAAATCTTCGGGGGACCCCCGTGCGCTTTCCCGCGTCCTCAAAAAAAGCCGCCGGGCGCCGTACAGAAAATGTACGGCGCCCGGCGCTTTTTAGACGGCAGCCTTCGCCGCCGCCACGGCGAGCGCGTCGCAGCGCTCATTTTCCGGATGCCCCGCGTGGCCCTTGACCCATTGGAACCGCACGCGGTGGCGCTCTAAAAGCGGCAGCAGCTGCTCCCATAAATCGCGGTTGAGCGCGGGCTTGCCGTCCGCCTTTTTCCAGCCGCGGCGGCGCCAGCTTTCCAGCCACCCTTTTGCGATCGCGTCGCACACGTAGCGGCTGTCCGTCGTCAGGAGAACGGCGCACGGCTCCTTTAAGGCTTCCAGCGCGCGGATGACGGCGGTCAATTCCATGCGGTTATTCGTCGTTTCCGCCTCCCCGCCGGAGAGCTCTTTGCACGCGCTGCCATAGCGCAGTACGGCCCCCCAGCCGCCGGGACCGGGGTTCCCCGAACAGGCCCCATCCGTAAAAATCTCAACTTCCTTCATCCGAATTTCCTCGCTTTCCGCCGGCATGTTTCCCGCGTATTTTCATTAGTATACCACATCCGCCGCCCGTTTGGCACCCGCTAAAAACTTGACACCTCTAAAAAAGCACGGTACAATAGAAAAAATAAAACGTTCGGAATGCGCAGGGCAGGCCCCGCAAGCGCCCCCTGCGCCGGCATGAAAGGGCTTTTTCCCTTTTTCTTTACAATCGTCTTTTTAGGACTGCTTGTCCTTTCTGTAAATATTCAAACATTTTAAAATTATATCGGCCTTTTCCTTTGCTTTGCCAAACGCGCGGTTTGGGGCTTTCCGCCCGGCAGGGAACGTCTGCACTGTCCGGGAAAAGAACCCCTCGCTCTTTTTGCCGCTTCCTTTGGAGGTCCATGGGGAAAGTGTTGCCAAATGGAGGTTTCATTTCGTGTCTGAACAAAAGAATAGCAATGCATTGCCCGAAGAGGCAGTCCGCACCGGTGCCCGGCAGAAGCCGGTCGATCAGTTCTTTGGCGGGGAGACCGTTTCGACGTCGCCGCAAAGCGAAGCGCCTGCCCCGCAGAAGCACCATCCGCGCCGCCGTCCCCAAAGCGCCCAGCGCGCCGTGCCGCCGAAGCAGCCCGCCGCCAACGCGGAGGCCCCTGCCCGCCGCTCGCGCCGCCGGAAAGAGGGCGGTGCGAAGCCCGTTGTCCGCATCGCGTTTCTGGGCGGGTTAAACGAGGTCGGCAAGAACATCACGCTCTTTGAGTGCAACGGCGACATGTTCCTGCTCGACTGCGGCATGGCGTTCCCGGATGACGACATGCTCGGCGTCGACCTGGTGCTGCCCGATTTTTCGTATGTGGAGAAAAACGCGGACCGCATCCAGGGCATTATCCTGACCCACGGCCACGAGGACCATATCGGCGCGCTGCCGTATCTTTTGAAGAAAGTGAACCTGCCGATCTACGGCACGCGCCTGACGCTCGGCCTCGTGGAGGGCAAGCTCAAGGAGCACGGCCTTTTAAACAAAGTCAAAATGCACGTGACAAACCCCGGCGAGAGCGTGCGCTTCGGCTGCATGACCGTCGAACTGATCCACGTCAACCACTCCATCCCCGACGCGGTCGGCGTGGCCATCCATACGCCGGCCGGTGTGATCGTCCATACCGGCGACTTTAAGATCGACTGCACGCCCGAATGGGGCGACATGATTGATTTGGGCCGCTTTGCGGAGCTCGGCAACCACGGCGTCCTCGCCTTGATGGCGGATTCGACGAACGCGGAGCGCCCCGGCTCGACGAAGACGGAGCGCAGCATCGCCAACAGCTTCGAAAGCCTGTTCCAGCGCGCGCAGAATAAGCGCATCATCGTCGCGTCGTTCGCGAGCAATATCAGCCGCGTCCAGCAGATCATCGACTGCGCCGTGAAATACGGCCGCAAGGTCGCGCTCTCCGGCCGCAGCATGGTCAATGTGATGACCATCGGCGTCGAGCTCGGCTACCTCAAAGTGCCCGACGGCGTCTTGATCGACATCGATTTGATTAAACGCTACCCGAAAGAGCAGCTTGTGCTGATTACAACCGGCAGCCAGGGCGAGCCGATGAGCGCCCTTTCGCGCATGGCCTTTGCCGACCACCGCAAGGTGGAGGTCGGCCCGGACGATTTCATCATCATCTCCGCGCGCCCGATCCCCGGCAACGAAAAGAGCGTCGGCAATGTCATCGACGAACTGATGAAGCGCGGCTGCGAAGTCGAGTACGGCTCCATGTATGAGGTCCATGTGTCCGGCCACGCCTGCCAGGAAGAGCTAAAGCTCATGCAGGGTATCGTCAAGCCGAAGTATTTTATCCCCGTCCACGGCGAGCAGAAGATGCTCCAGCAGCACGCGAAACTCGCCTACGCGATGGGCAAGCGCACGCAGGACGTCTGCATCGCGGATATCGGGGATGTCATCGAGCTTTCGGAAGACCATATGAAGCGCCTGCCCGGCGCGGTGCCCGCGGGGAACGTCCTCGTCGACGGCCTCGGCGTCGGCGACGTCGGCAGCATCGTGCTGCGCGACCGCAAGCACCTCGCGGAAGACGGCTTAATCGTCGTCGTCAGCACGATCTCTTCCGAGGACGGCCACGTCGTGTCCGGCCCCGACGTCGTCTCGCGCGGGTTCGTCTACGTGCGCGAGAGCGAAACGCTCATCGACGACGCGAAGGACCTGGTCTATTCCGTGCTCGAGCACTGCGCGGAAAACGGCATCCACGACTGGGGGACGCTCAAGACGAGCATCAAGGATTCCCTGTCGCGCCTTCTGTACGACCGCACGCGCCGCAGCCCGATGATCCTGCCGATTATCATGGAAGTGTAAGAAGGGTCCGTGCCCGCCGGTTTGCAGTTTGCGCGGAAATATTGTATAATAGCGCGTAATCGCAGATTGTTTCGATTCTATTTTAAAATGCTTTGATGCGCCGCTGGAGAACGAGGTAAGAAAGGTGAAAAAGAAAGTCTGGTCGGCGACACCCGCCTTCTATGTGCTGTGTGCCGCGATGCTTGTGATGGCCTGCATTTCCTGGCAGTCGAGCCGCTTGGTCTTCGCCGTGGAATTGAGCGTGGCAGCCGTCTCTTTTATCATTATCTTTGTCGCAACCGCGCAGTTTAAAGCCTATGTGTCCACGTCCGTTAAGGCCGCCGAACGCGTGCTGACCGCACAGGACCGCGAGGCTTTGGCCGCGTTTACGATGCCGGTCGCTCTGGTGGGCGAAGCGGGCGATGTGGTCTGGGCCAATGACGTGTTTTTGGAGCGCGTGACGCCGGACCGCGAGCTGCGCGGCGAGAACGTGCAGCGGCTCATTTATCCGAATTCCATCGAGCAGATCATCGCCTCGATGGGCACGGACGTCACGGTCGGCGAACGCCAGTATTCGGTTTTCGGCGCCCGCGTCGGGGAAAAGGAAACGCTCCTTTATTTTGTCGACGACACGTACTATAAGGCAATTAACCGCGAATATACGGACAGCCGCCCGGTCGTGGGATTGATTTTCTTCGATAACCGCGAGGAACTCGCGCGCGATTCGTCGAGCAGCGAAGACAGCCGCATCGCCTCGGAGGTCGAAAGCGCAATCTTTAACTGGGCGCAGGAGATGGGCGGCTTTTCAAAGCGCCTGTCCGGCGGGCGGTACCTGCTTTTGACCGACGAGCGCCACGTGCGCGCCGCGATGGAGAACCGCTTCGGCATCCTCGATACCGTGCGCAAGATCCAGACCGCCGACCACCGCAGCGCGACGGTTTCGATGGGCATCGCGCGGGGAGCTTCCAATCTGCAGCAGGCCGAGGAGTGGGCGCGCAAGGCGCTCGATATGGCGCTCGGCCGCGGCGGCGACCAGGTGGCGCTCCATCAAAAAGACGATTCCTACGAGTTTTTCGGCGGCCTTTCCAAAGGCGTCGAAAAGCGCGATAAGGTCCGCACGCGCGTCATCGCGGCAACATTGTGCGACCATATCCATCAAAGCAGCCACGTCGTGATTATGGGCCACCAGTTTTCCGACCTCGACTGCGTCGGCTCGGCCATCGGCATGTGGGCCGCCGCGACGCGCGCGCTGCATGCGCCCGCACACGTCGTGGTCAACCGGGAGAATAGCCTCGCGAAAGCCCTGTTCCAGCACATGGAGGAGGCCGGCGAAAACGACATCTTCATTTCGCCGCAGCAGGCGCTCGAGGAGATCGATTCAAAGACGCTGCTCATCGTCGTGGATACGCACAACCCCGACGTCGTGGAGAGCCAGGAGCTCCTCTCGGCCGTGTCGCGCGTCGTCGTCATCGACCACCACCGCATGATGGTCAAACACATCGAAAACGCGCTCGTCTTTTACCATGAGCCCTATGCGAGTTCCGCCTCGGAGCTCGTCGCGGAGCTTTTGCAGTATATCGGCGAAAATGCCCTGACGCGCGCCGACGCGGAAGCGCTTTTGGCCGGCATCATGCTCGATACGAAGAATTTCGTGATGAAGACGGGCGTGCGCACGTTTGAGGCCGCCGCGTTCCTGCGCCGCCGCGGCGCGGACACCGTCGAGGTCAAACGCCTGTTTTCCGACAGCATCGACACCTATAAAGCAAAGTATAAGATTGTTTCCGCCGCGCAGATTCAGGACGGCTGTGCGATTACGCACGTCGACCACGAATTCCCGAACGTGCGGTTAAGCGCCGCGCAGGCCGCCGACGAACTGTTATCCATCCAGGGCGTCCGGGCGAGCTTCGTCGTCTATCCGGCCAGCGGCTTTGTCAATATTTCCGCGCGCAGCATGGGCGATATGAACGTCCAGCTCGTGATGGAAAAACTAGGCGGCGGCGGCCATATGACGATGGCCGGCGCGCAGTTCTCCGGGCTTTCCGTCGAGGAAGTCCGGGAAAAGCTGGTGGCGGTCATCGCCTCCGGCGTCGGGCAGCCCAATTCCCAATCCTGAAGGCGCCCGTTTGGTCAGCATCCTTATGAGGAGGGGTTCAGATGAAAGTAGTATTGTTGCAGGACGTAAAGTCCCACGGCAAGCGCGGGGAGCTCGTCAATGTCAGCGACGGCTATGCGCGCAATTTCCTGCTGCCGCGCGGCCTCGCGAAGATTGCGGACGCGCAGGCGTTAAATGAGCTGAAAAACGCCGAGGAAGCCAAGGCGTTCCATATCGCGCAGGACACGAAGGCCGCCAAAGAGGCGGCGGCCCGCTTAGAGGGCAAGAGCGTGCGGGTCAAGGCCCGCGCCGGCCAGGGAGGCCGGCTTTTCGGCTCCGTAACGCCCAAGGAGGTCGCCGCGGCCATCTCCGAGCAGTTTGGGGTCAGCGTCGATAAGCGCAAGGTCACGCTGGCTTTGGAAATTAAGGCGTTCGGCACCTTCCCGTGCACCGTCAAGCTCTATAACGGTGTGACGGCCAAGATGTCCGTTGTGGTGTCGGAGGCTTAAAACAGCCTGGAAGATGGCGGTGCGAAAGCGCTTGCCATCTTTCTTTCGTTTCACAAAACTTTTCGCAAAGCCGGTTTTCGAAAGCCGTTAGGCTTTCTGTACAAAGGATAGAAAAAGGATCGAAAGGGGGAGGGCGCGATGCCGGATACGCCCGTGCAGGCTTTTTCAGGCGTCAATCTGCCGTTTAATCTGGAGGCGGAGCAGTCGGTTTTGGGCGCCGTGCTGCTCGATTCCTCGTGCCTCGATACGGTGGCGGAGATTCTGCCCTCCGCGGAGTATTTTTATCAGAGCAGCCATGCGGCCATCTACGGCGCGATGCTGCAGATGTTTACAGCCGGCGAGCCGATCGATTATGTGACACTGCTTTCCCGCCTGCAAAAAGACCCGTCGTTTCTCGAAAACGGCGGCAAGGAGTACCTATTGCAGCTCGCGCAGATCGTCCCGTCCATCGCGAACGCCGACGCCTACGCGCGCATCGTGCGCGACAAATACGACACGCGCACATTGATTTTGACGGCGCGGGAAATTTTAGAGGAGGCCTCCTCCGGCACGCAGGACGCTTCGACGCTCCTCGACGCGGCCGAACAGAAGATTTTCGACATCCGCCGCGGGCAGAATATGCAGGGGCTCGAGCGCATCGACCAGACCATTCTGGAGACATTTAAGCGCCTAGACCTCTTAAACCAGCCGGACAGCGACGCTTACCGCCCGATTCCGACCGGCATCCACGAGCTCGACCGCGTGATTACGGGGTTAAACCGCACGGACTTGATTTTATTGGCCGCGCGCCCCGGCATGGGAAAGACGAGCTTTGCGTTAAACCTCGCGCGCAACGCGGCCGTCCAGTCGAAAAAGCGCGTCGCGTTTTTCTCGCTCGAAATGACGCGCGAGCAGCTGGCTTCCCGCCTGCTCTCCACGGAAGCGCAGATTTCCGGCACGCGCCTGCGCACCGGCGAAATTCCCGACGAAGCCTGGCCGCGCTTGGTCGAGGCCGGCGACGTCTTGAGCCAGACGCAGCTGTATTTTGACGACGACAGCGCGATCACCGTGCCGCAGATGAAGGCAAAGCTGCGCCGTTTAAAGGACGTCGACCTCGTCGTCATCGATTATCTGCAGCTGATGTCCAGCGGCATGCGCACCGATAACCGCGTGCAGGAAATTTCGTTTATCACGCGAAACTTAAAGATTATGGCCAAAGAGCTCGATGTGCCGGTGCTGTGCCTGTCGCAGCTCTCGCGTGAAAGCGAGAAGCGCACAACCCACAAGCCGATGCTCAGCGACCTGCGCGACTCCGGTTCGATCGAACAGGACGCCGACATCGTTTTGTTCCTTTACCGCGAGGGCTATTACGCGAACCAGGACAACGCCCCCGGCCCGTCGCCCGACGACGACCAGAACAGCGCGGAGTGCATCGTCGCGAAAAACCGCCACGGCGAGACGCGCAGCGTGCCGCTGCATTGGCAGGGCGAGTACATGCGCTTTACGGCGCCGGAGGTCGTCCGCCATGAATGAGCCGCTGCCCCGCGTCGTGGAGAGGACCGTGCGGCATTACCGGATGCTGCGCCCCGGCGCGGCGGTCGTCGTCGGCTTTTCCGGCGGCGCCGATTCCGTCGCGCTGTTATCCTGGCTTTTTCAAAACGCCGAAAAATACAAGATTTCCGTTGCCGCCGCGCACCTCCACCACGGCCTGCGCGGCGCGGAAGCCGACCGCGACGCCGCGTTTGCGCGCGCGTTCTGCGAAGCGCGGGGGATCCCGTTTTTCGAGCGGCGCGTCGATACGGCCGCCCTCGCCCGCGCGGCCGGCGAGGGTGTGGAGGCGTGCGGCAGGCGGCTGCGCTACGCATTTTTTGCGGATGTGTGCAAACAATATCCGGACGCCCTCATCGCGACGGCGCACACGCTCTCCGACAACGCCGAAACGATGCTTCTGCGCCTCGCGCGCGGCGCCGGTGCCAAGGGCCTTTCCGGCATCCCGTTTGTGCGCGGCCGCATCATCCGCCCGCTGCGCGCGGTCACGCGCGGGCAGGTCGAGGCCTACTGCAGGGAAGAGGGCCTTTCGTTTTGCGAGGATTCCACAAACGCCGACCTCCACTTTGCGCGCAACCGCGTGCGCCGGTGCATCGTCCCGCAGATGAAGCAGCTCGACCCGCGCTTTGAGGAGGCCGCCGGCCGCGCCGCGAAGGCCTTTTCGGAGGACGAGGCCTGCCTTTGGGAGTTAGGGGAGGAGGCCCTGCAGGCGGCCCGCTTCCAGCACGGCTTTTCCTGCGAAACGCTCCTTTTGGCAAAACGGGCCGTCCGCATGCGCGCGCTGCAAAAGGCGGCCGGCGAAAACGGCGCGGCCCCCCTTTCCCAGGGCCACCTCGACGCGCTCGACGCCATTTTATCCGCCGGCGGCAGCTGCGTGCTGCCCGGGGCCGTGCGGGCCTCGGTTTCCCAGGGCGTGTTGCTCTTTTTAAAGGCGCCGGACGGATTCTCTGCGCCTTCCTTCCAGGTGCCGCTCGCTTTCCCGGAAACGCCCCTGCCCGACGGCCGCACGCTTTTTTTGCGGCCCCTTTCCGCAAAAAGCCAGGAAAAGCCGGATTTCCCCTTTTCGAACGCCATAGATTATGATACAATAACACCTGATACCGTTGTGCGCACGCGCAGGCCGGGCGACCGGTTCTGCCAGCCCGGCCGCCGGGAGAAGCCCCTGCGCCGGCTGCAAAACGACCTGCGGATCCCTGCCGCTTTGCGGGATGGGCTGCTCGTTTTGGCTGACCGGGACGGATTGCTTTGGGCACAGGGCTGCGGCGTCTCCGCGCGCGCGGCCTGCAGCCGAAAAACACGGCGGATCGCCGTCATTGAGGTAAAGGAGTGCACGGAAAATTGGAAAACGTAATGCACAAGGATATTGAAAAGGTGCTTTTCAGCGCCGAACAGCTCCACGAAATCACCGAACGCATCGGCGAGCAGGTCAGCTTCGACTACCAGGGGAAGAACCTTCTGCTCGTCAGCGTCTTAAAGGGTTCCGTCGTCTTTATGGCGGACCTGATGCGCGCGATTAAAATCCCCTGCCGCATCGATTTCATGTCGGTTTCGAGCTACGGCGCCGGCACGAAGACGTCGGGCGTCGTGAAGATTACGAAGGATTTGGACATTAACCTCGAAGGCTATGACCTTCTGATCGTCGAGGATATCCTCGACAGCGGCATGACGCTGCACTACATCATCGAGATGCTCAAAGCCCGCCATCCCGCCAGCGTGCGCATCTGCACGCTGTTCGACAAGCCCGAACGCCGCGTTGCAGAAGTCCACGCCGATTACGTCGGCGCCCAGGTGCCGGACGCGTTCATTGTGGGCTATGGCCTCGATTATGACCAGAGATACCGCAACCTGCCCTTTGTCGGGGTCCTCAAGCCGGAGGTTTACGGCGGATAAAGGAGATGACGACCGTTGGACAATAAGAAATCGGTTCGCAATATGGTAGCCGGCATTATCGTGGTGGTGGCACTGCTCATTTTCGTCGCGGTGCTCTTCATGCAGCGGCCGGCGGAGCGGACGTATCTGTATTCGGATATCATCGGATATTTTGAAGATGAACGTGTCAGCGCGTATTCGCTGGACTTCGGGACCGGGGAAATGCAGCTGCAGGTCGACGACATCCCCGGCACGGTCACGTACTACGCGCCGAGTCCGACGTATATGCAGGAAAAGATTGACCCCTATGTGGAAGCGTATAACCGCGACCACGAGACCCCCATGGTGCAGGATCTGCAGCGTGCCCAGCAGAACACGTGGCTATTATCGATGCTGCCGATGGTAGTGGTCGTCGTCATCATGTTTGTGGCGTATTTTTATATGATGCGCAAGTTAAACGCCGGCATGGGGGACGCGGGCAAGCAGATGAATTTTGGCCGCGCCAAAGTCAAAAAGCTCGAGGACGAGAAGCGCAAGACGACGTTTGCCGACGTCGCGGGCGCCGACGAGGAGAAGGAAGAGCTCTCCGAGATCGTCGAGTTTTTGAAGAATCCGCGAAAGTATAACGAGCTCGGCGCGCGCATCCCGAAGGGGGTTCTGCTCGTCGGCCCGCCCGGCACCGGCAAAACGCTGCTCGCGCGCGCGGTCGCGGGCGAGGCGGGCGTGCCGTTCTTCTCGATTTCCGGCTCCGATTTCGTCGAGATGTTCGTCGGCGTCGGCGCCTCGCGCGTGCGCGACCTGTTCGACCAGGCCAAGCGCAACAGCCCCTGCATCGTGTTTATCGATGAGATCGACGCGGTGGGCCGCCAGCGCGGCGCGGGCCTCGGCGGCGGCCACGATGAGCGCGAGCAGACGTTAAACCAGCTGCTCGTCGAGATGGACGGCTTCGGCGCCAACGAGGGCGTCATCATGATCGCCGCGACGAACCGCCCGGATATCCTCGACCCCGCCCTGATGCGCCCGGGCCGCTTTGACCGCCAGGTCATGGTCGGCTATCCGGACATCAAGGGCCGCGAGGCCATCTTGAAGGTCCACGCGCGCGGCAAACCGCTGGCTCCCGACGTCGACCTCTCGACAATCGCCGGCTCCACGGCGGGCTTTACGGGCGCGGACCTCGAAAACCTCTTAAACGAGGCCGCCCTCTTGGCCGCGCGCCGCGGTTTAAAGGCCATCACGATGAACGAGGTGGAAGAGGCGACAATCAAGGTCGTCGTCGGCACCGAAAAGAAGAGCCATGTGATGACCGATAAGGAGAAGTGCCTGACGGCGTACCACGAAGGCGGCCACGCCGTGGCGACGTACTACTGCCCGAACCAGGACCCCGTCCACCAGATCAGCATCATCCCGCGCGGCATGGCCGGCGGCTATACGATGCAGGTGCCCACGGAGGACCGCTCCTATAAATCGAAGAAGGAAATGGAGGAGGACCTCGTCGTGCTGCTCGGCGGCCGCGTCGCGGAAGCGCTGATGCTCGACGATATCTCCACGGGCGCGTCGAACGACCTCGAGCGCGCCACGAAACTCGCGCGCGCGATGGTGACAAAGTACGGCATGTCGAAGGCGTTGGGCCCGATTACGTACGGCCGCGACGAGAGCGAGCCGTTTTTGGGCCGGGACATGGGCCACATCCGCGACTATTCCGATGAGACCGCCGCGTCCATCGATGCGGAAATTAAGAACATCATGACCACCGCCTACGACCGCACGGAGACGATCCTGCGCACGCATAAGGACCAGCTCGAGGCGGTCGCGCAGTACCTGTTCCATCACGAAAAGATGGACGGCGCGGCGTTTCAGAACCTGATGGAAGGAAAACGCCTCGAAGACGGCGGCGGGGATTCCCAAAAGCCGCTGCCGGAAAGCCCGGCGCCGGTGCCGCAGGCGTAAAATCGCGCGGTTTTCCCGGATGCAAAACCAAATAAACGCAGCAAAACGGAAAGGGGAGTGCAGGCATTCCCCTTTCTTTCCTGTTTTCCTGTTTCTTGAAGGAAGGAAGTGTCCGATTGGCGAAGAAGAATACGTATAATAACGAGAGCATCTCGATGCTCAAAGGCGCGGACCGCGTGCGCCTGCGCCCGGCCGTGATCTTCGGCTCCGACGGCATCGAGGGCTGCGAGCACTCGATTTTCGAGATCCTCTCGAACTCCATCGACGAGGCGCGCGAGGGCTACGGCAAGGAGATCACGGTCACGCGCTTTCGCGACGGCTCCGTCGAGGTCGAGGACCACGGCCGCGGCTGCCCGGTGGATTTTAACCACAAGGAGGGCCGCTATAACTGGGAGCTCGTATTCTGCGAGATGTACGCCGGCGGCAAATACCACAACGACGACGCCGGCAGCTACGAGTATAGTTTGGGCTTAAACGGCCTAGGCCTGTGCGCGACGCAGTACGCGAGCGAATATATGGACGTCGAAATCCACACGGGCGAGACGAAATATACGCTCCACTTCGAGCACGGCGAAAATGTCGGCGGCCTGCACAAGGAGCCGTCGAAAAAGAAAAGCGGCACGAAGATTCACTGGAAGCCGGACCTCGCGGTCTTTACGGACATCGACGTCCCGCTCGAGTATTACACGTCCACCTTGCACCGCCAGGCGGTCGTCAACGCGGGGCTTACGTTTATACTCAAAAATGAGACGGCCTCGGGCTTTGAAACGCAGACGTTCTGCTATGAAAACGGCATCGCCGACTACGTCCGCGAGCTTTCCGGCGAGGACGCGATGACGGGCGTGCAGTTCTGGCAGGCCGAAAAGAAGGTCCGCGACCGCGAGGATAAGCCCGAATATAAGGTCAAGATGAACGTCGCCCTCGCGTTTTCAAACCGCTTCCATTTGACGGAGTATTACCACAACTCGAGCTTCCTCGAGCACGGCGGCGCGCCGGAAAAGGCCGCCCGCAGCGCGTTTGTAAGCCAGCTCGATGCGTATTTAAAGCAAAACGGCAAATATAATAAAAACGAGAGCAAGATTACGTTCCCCGACATCGAGGACTGTTTAATTTTGGTCATCTCCTCGTTTTCCAACCGCACCTCCTACGAAAACCAGACGAAAAAGGCCATCACGAACAAGGGCATCCAGGAGGCGCTGACCGAAATGCTCCGGCGCAACCTCGAGATTTATTTCCTCGAAAACCCGCTGGAGGCCGAGCGCATCGCCGCGCAGGTGCTCGTCAATAAGCGCAGCCGCGAGGACGCCGAGAAGACGCGCTTAAACTTAAAGAAAAAGCTCACGTCCAACATGGACATCACGAGCCGCGTCGCGAAATTCGTCGACTGCCGCACAAAGGACGTCTCCCGCCGCGAGATCTTCATCGTCGAGGGCGATTCCGCCCTGGGCGCCTGCAAGCAGGCCCGCGACCCGGATTTCCAGGCGATTATGCCGATCCGCGGCAAAATCTTAAATTGCCTAAAGGCCGACTACGATAAAATTTTTAAAAGCGACGTCATCACGGACCTGATTAAGGTCCTCGGCTGCGGCGTGCAGGTTAAAAGCAAATCGAATAAGGAGCTCTCGTCGTTTGAAATGGAAAACCTGCGCTGGAGCAAGGTCATCCTCTGCACGGACGCGGACGTCGACGGCTTCCAGATCCGCACGCTGCTCTTGACAATGCTTTACCGTCTGACGCCGGAACTCATTTCCGCCGGCAAGGTCTTCATCGCGGAGAGCCCGCTTTATGAGATCCGCTGCAAGGACGAGACGTATTTTGCCTACGACGAGGCGGAGAAGGCGAAGTTCCAAAAGCTGCTTTCCGGCAAAAAGTATACGATCCAGCGCAGCAAGGGCTTAGGCGAAAACGAACCGGACATGATGAACTTAACGACGATGAACCCGAAAACACGCCGGCTCATCCAGGTGACGCCTTCCGATGTCGAACAGACCGCCCAGGTCTTTGACCTCCTTCTGGGGGATAACCTCTCCGGCCGCAAGGCATTTATCGCCGAACATGGCCGCGAATACGCCGACGAGCTCGACGTGAGCTGAAAAAATCCCGATCCTTTAAAGCAGGTGAACATTCTAAGATATGCCCAAACGCAGAAAAGAGAGTCCCGCGCCCCCCGGCCGCGCGCACGGCGTCATTGAAGGCGCCGGCAGTGTCGTGCGCCAGCCGATTGTGGAGACGCTCGAAAAGAATTATATGCCCTATGCGATGAGCGTGATTTTAAGCCGCGCAATCCCCGAGATTGACGGCTTTAAACCGAGCCACCGCAAGCTCTTATATACGATGTATAAGATGGGCCTTTTAGGGCCCACGCGCACGAAGAGTGCGAATATTGTCGGCCAGACGATGCGGTTAAACCCGCACGGCGACGCCGCGATCTACGACACGATGGTCCGCCTTTCGCGCGGGTATGAGGCGCTTTTGCACCCGTATGTCGACAGCAAAGGCAACTTCGGTAAATTTTACAGCCGCGACATGGCCTGGGCCGCCTCGCGTTATACGGAGGCAAAGCTCGACCCGCTTTGTAATGAGCTGTTCCGCGACATCGACAAGGACACGGTCGATTTTGTCGACAATTACGACAGCACGATGCAGGAGCCGACGTTGCTCCCCGCCACGTTCCCGAGTATCCTCGTCAACGCGAACACCGGCATCGCCGTCGGCATGGCCAGCAACATCTGCTCGTTTAACCTGCGCGAGGTCTGCGAGACGGCCGCCTTGCGCATCGAGCACCCGAACCATGACCTGTTGAGTACGCTGAAGGCCCCCGATTTCCCGGGCGGCGGGCAGATCCTCTACGACAAAAAGCAGCTCGAGCAGATCTACGAAACCGGCCGCGGCAGCGTGCGCGTGCGCTGCCGCTGGACCTTCGACAAAAGCGAAAACTGCATCGATATCACGCAGATCCCGCCCACGACGACGGTCGAGGCAATCGTCGAAAAGGTCATCGACCTCGTAAAATCCGGGCGCGTCAAGGAAGTCTCCGACATCCGCGACGAGACGGGCTTGGCGGGGTTAAAGATTACGATTGACTTAAAGCGCGGCACGGACCCGAAAAAGCTCATGGCAAAGCTGTTCCGCATGACGGCGCTCGAGGACACGTTCTCGTGCAACTTTAACGTCTTAATCGACGGCGTGCCGCGGGTGCTCGGCGTCGGCGCCCTTTTGGATGCGTGGACGCGCTTCCGCACGCAGTGTGTGCGCCGCCGCACGGCGTTCGATTTGCAGAAAAAGTGCGACAAGCTCCACCTGCTCCAGGGCCTGCAGGCCATTTTGCTCGACATCGACAAGGCCGTGCGCATCGTGCGCGAGACCGAGGAGGAAGCCGAGGTCGTGCCGAACCTGATGGCAGGCTTTGGCATCGACGAAACCCAGGCCGAATACGTCGCCGAGATTAAGCTGCGCCACTTAAACCGCGAATATATCTTAAAGCGCACCGAAGAGATCGCCGAGCTGCAGAAGGACGTCGCCGAACTCAACGCGATTCTCGACGACGAGAAGAAAATCCGCAAAATCATCGTGCGTGAGCTGCGCGACGTCGCGAAAAAATACGGCCAGCCGCGCCGCAGCATCCTTTTGTATGAGGACGAATTCGCAAATCTCGACGAGGAAGCCGAAGTAGAGGCCTATCCGGTCCATCTGTTCTTTACGAAAGAGGGCTATTTTAAAAAGATTACGCCCCAGTCACTGCGCATGAGCGGCGAGCAGAAGTGCAAGGAGGGCGACGCGGTCGCCGAGCACATCGAGGACGCGCGCAATTCCTGGGACCTTTTGTTCTTTACCGACAAGGCGCAGGTCTACAAGGCGAAGGCTTCGGATTTCCCGGACACGAAGGCGAGCGTTTTGGGCGACTTTATCCCCGCAAAGCTTTCGATGGACGAGGGCGAGTCCGCCATTTCCATGGTCGCAACGCCGGATTATCAGGGCTTTGTACTGTTCTGCTTTGAAAACGGCAAAGCCGCGAAGGTTCCGCTCTCCGCTTACCAGACGAAGACAAACCGCAAAAAGCTCTTGGGCGCCTACAGCGACAAAAACCCGGTCGTGTCCATCCTTTACCTGCCCGAAGACGCCGAGGTCCTGTTTTTGAGCACGCAGGGGAGGCGGCTTTTGGTTCCTACGGCGTCGATCCCCGAAAAGGCGACGCGCTCGACCCAGGGCGTCCAGGTCATGACGCTGCGCAAAAACGCGCGGCTTCTGCGCGCGGCCGTCTACAAGGAGGGCATGGTGCCCGACCCCGCGCGCTGCCGCCGCGCCATCCCGGCCATCGGCACGCTGCCGCCGGCGGAAGCGATGCAGGGCGAGCAGATGAAGCTGTAAAGGCCCTTTCTTTCGAAAAAGGACTTGCTTTTTTTCCTTTAAAATGTTACACTATAAAAAGCGTATTTTTGCGGCCGTGCGGAAAGCCGGCCCAGGTGGAGGGAACGCTGTTTATGACCATTCCGGAGATTGTTTTGGGAATCATTTTGCTGGTATTTTGCGTGGCAATCGTTGTGGTCGTCCTCTTGCAGGAAGGCCATGAAAAGAATGTCGGCGTGATCAACGGCGGCGCAGATACCTTTTTGAGCCAGAATTCCTCGCGCTCGGTGGATGCTTTTCTTGCGCGTTGGACCAAGATCATTGCGATTGGATTCTTTGCGCTTGTCATCGCGACAAACATCATCCTGTATCTGGCAAAATGAAGCGACAAAGAAGGCCTCGCACACAGCGGGGCTTTTTTTCTGCATGGCAACAAAGAGTTAAAGGGGAGATTCGATGATCGACGACGTCAAACAGGAAATTTTAAATGCGCTCGAGCATGCGGACGGAGAGGTTTCTTCGCGCTTTCTGATGCGCAAGCTCGGCATTGTGGAAAAATATAGCAGCATTTTTTACCAGGCCTTAAACCAGCTGCGCCGCGAAAAGCGCGTCAGTGTCGACAGCCGCCACAAGGTCCGCCTGGCCGCGGATTCGTCCGCCCGGATTCCCGCCACGATCGTCTCCTTGTCGCGCGGGTTTGCGTTTGCGAGGCCGGATGACGGCGGGGAGGACATGTTCCTGCGCGCGGAGGGCCTGCACGGCGCGTTTTTGGGCGACAGCGTCGTGCTCGGCAACATCCGCCAGAGCTTAAAGGGCCCGAGCTGCGAGGTGCTCGAGATTACCGCGCGGGCGGGCAGCCTTGTAAACGGCACGATCGTGCCCGGCGAGCGCGGCCCCGAGCTCAAAGCCGACGCCGCCATCCGCTTCCCAATCCCGATTGAGAACTTCGAGCACTGCGGCGCTTCCCTGGGCGACAAGGTGCAGACGGACGTCCGCCGCGTGCCGCATTCGTCCCGCTTTGTGGCGACGGTCACGAAGCGCTACGGCCGGGCCGACTGCGCGCGCATCTGCGCCGACTCTATTCTCGACGCCAACGGCGTGCGCGTGCCGTTCCCCGAAGAGGTGTTAAAAGAGGCCGAGGCCATCGGCAAGCGCGGCGTTCTGCCGGAAGATTTTGCCGGGCGCGAGGATTACCGCGCGCTGCCGGTCTGCTCGATTGACTCGGCGAGCGCGAAGGACCTAGACGACGCGATCAGCGTCGAGCGCGTAAACGGCGGCTACCGCTTGGGCGTCCACATCGCGGACGTCTCGCACTATGTGCGCCCCGGCTCGGCACTCGACGACGAGGCCATGCTGCGCGCGACGAGCGTCTACCTGCCCGGCCGCGTCGTGCCGATGCTCCCGGAAGCGATCAGCAACGGCGTGTGCTCGTTAAATGCGCACGAGGACAAGCTGACCTTCTCGGCCATGATGGACTTCGACGCCGCCGGAAATATGACGCACTATGAATTCCACAAATCCGTCATCGAGAGCAAGGTCCGCGGCGTCTACGACGAGGTCAACGAGATCTTTGCCGGCACGGCCGGGGAGGATCTCCTCGAAAAATATGCCCCCGTGCTCGAAAGCCTCAAGGCCGCGCGCGAGCTCGCCGGCCTTTTGAAGGCGAAGGCGCAGGCTGCCGGCAACTTCGACATCGACAGCTCCGAAAGCGAGTTCGTTTTGGACGAAAACGGCCGCTGCATCGACGTGCTGCCGCGCCACTCCGGCCCGTCCGAGCAGATGATCGAACAGCTCATGATCGCCGCCAACCGCGCCGCCGCCATGCTCGGCCGCGAAAACAAGCTGCCGTTTGTCTACCGTGTCCACGAGCAGCCGGACCCCGACCGCGTCGATTCCCTGCGCGAGCTCGTCTCCGCGATCGGCTTAAACGCCGCCCCGTTAAAGCATACGGGCGACGTCTCGGCGAAGGACTTCGCCGCGGTCATGGCGCAGGCCGCCGGCACGCCGAAGGAGAAGGTCGTCTCCCACCAGCTTCTGCGCACGATGGCGAAAGCCCGCTACGATACAAAGCCTTTGGGCCATTTCGGCTTGGCGCTCGCCGACTACTGCCACTTCACATCGCCGATCCGCCGCTACCCGGACACGTCCATCCACCGCATCATGGGCGCGTTCCTCTCCGGCGAGAGCCGCGAGACACTCGAGCACCGCTTCTCGGAATTTGCCGCGCACAGCGCCAAGCAGTCCAGCGACCGCGAGGTCAAGGCGATGCAGAGCGAACGCAGCGCCGACGACTGCTACGCGGCCGAATATATGGCCCAGCACCTCGGCGAGGACTATGACGGCGTCATCAGCGGCGTCACGATGCGCGGCGTGTTCGTCCAGCTGCCGAACACCGTCGAGGGCTTCGTGCCCGTCGCCGCCTTTGAAGAAAAGCACTATGAATTCGACGGCCAAGTCTCCCAGGTCGACGCGGTCACGAAGGAGCGCTTGACCATCGGCGACCCGATGCGCGTGCGCTGCGCCGCCGCCGATGTTTCCAGCGGCCGCATCGACTTCATGCCCGCCCCCGCGGACCGCTAAGGCGCCCCCGCCCGTTTTTCACGCATATTTTGGCCCTTTTCCCCGTAAGCATGAGACAAGGGGGTGAGGGCTTTTGCTGTTTGTGTGTATCCTCGGCGCCGCCTTTGCGTTTTGTGCGGCGGTCCTGCGCTGGGGCGGCTCGCCGCGTCCGTTTTTGCGGGCGGCGCTTTCCGTCTGCGGCGGCCTTGCGGCGCTGTTTGCCGTCAACCTTTTGTCGGGCTTAACCGGGGTGCGCCTGCCGGCGGCGCCGCTCTCGATCGCGGGGGCCGCCTTTCTGGGAATCCCGGGCGTGATCCTGATGCTCTTGCTGCAGTGTTTCTTTTAAAGGAATCGCCCGAAGGATTTTTGCGGGCGTTTTCAGCTGCATGATTTTTTCACCGGCGCCTTTTCTTTTTTATCGGATTCCATACCCGTTTTACAGGGAAAAAACGCACGCTTTTCACACATACTGGGCGAAAAACGGCCAATTTTCATCTGACTAATGACGTAATAGACAAACTTTTGGTAATTATTTAGAAAAAATCGACCACATTTTCCGCGCCTTTTTCTGAAAAACTGCTTGATTAAATATTGACAAACAAATGGCTTTCGGTATATGATTAGGAGGAAGAGAACGCCGGGGTCTGCCGCCTTCGGAAACGGCCAGCCTCCGGAAAATTGATAGGATATTTAGGGAGGTCAAACAACAATGAACATGCTTGTATGCATCAAGCAGGTGCCGGATACGACCGAAATCAAGATCGATCCGGTTAAGAATACCCTCATTCGTGAGGGCGTCCCCTCCATCGTCAACCCGTTCGACGGGTATGCGTTGGAAGCGGCTGCGCGGATTAAGGACGAGGATCCGGACGCGAAGATTGTCGTGCTTTCCATGGGCCCGCAGCAGGCGGAAGCGGCACTGAAAGAGTGCCTCGGCGTCGCGGCGGACAAGGCGTATCTCGTTTCTGACCGCGTTTTCGGCGGCTCCGATACGCTGGCTACGAGCTATATCATCTCCGAGGCGATCAAGAAGGTCGAAGAGATGGAAGGCTGCAAGTTTGACGTTATTTTCTGCGGCAAGCAGGCAATTGACGGCGACACCGCACAGGTCGGCCCGGAAATCGCCGAGCACCTCGGCCTGCCGCAGGTGACCTATGGCCTGCAGGCATGGGTAGAGCCGGACGGTTCCCTGAAGGTCCAGAAAGAAGCCGAGGAAGGCTATGAGATGATCGGCGTGCAGATGCCGTGCCTCGTGACCTTCACGAAGCCCGCTTGGGATCCGCGCTATCCGACCATGAAGCGCAAGCTGTGGGCGAAGAAGCAGCCGATCACGACCATCACCGCGGCAGATCTGCCCGAGCTCGACCAGACGCGTGCAGGTCTGAAGGGCTCCCCGACGCGCGTGAAGCAGACGTATGTCCCGCAGAAGAAGACGGGCGGCATCATGATCCACGAAGAGACCGTTGAGGAATCCGTGCAGAAGCTGTGCGATCTCCTTGCCGGCGCAAATGTGATTTGATAGGGGGAGACACGGACATGGAAGCAAAGACGAAGGATTTGTGGGTATTTATTGAAACCAACGAAGACGGCACGGCGAAAAACGTCGGCCAGGAACTTCTGACGCCCGGCCGCGACCTCGCAACGAAGCAGGGCGGCAAGCTGGTTGCGGTCGTCATCGGCTGCAACGTTGACCCGGCAATCGAGACGGTCGGCGCCCTCGGCGCGGACCAGGTCATCGTTGTCGACGGCGAAGAGTACAAGCGCTTCACGACCGACGCTTACACGACGGCTCTGTGCACGCTCGTTGAAAAGTATGGCCCGACGAGCATGCTCATCGGCGCAACGCCGAACGGCCGCGACTTCGGTCCCCGTGTGTCCAGCCGTCTGGGCACCGGCCTGACCGCTGACTGCACGGGCCTCGACATCGACGAAGAGACCGGCAACGTCGCCTGGACCCGTCCGGCTTTCGGCGGCAACCTGATGGCGAAGATTCTCTGCCCGGATCACCGTCCGCAGATCGGCACGGTCCGTCCCGGCGTGTTCAAGAAGGGCAAGCCCGGCGAAAATAAGGCAGAAGTCATCCGCGAAGACATCCATGTCGCGCCGGAAGACATTCGCACGAAGCTCTTGCAGGTCATTAAAGAAGAGGGCGGCGAGTCCGTCAACCTCGAAGAGGCAGACGTTATCGTGGCCGGCGGCCGCGGTGTCGGCGGGCCGGAAGGCTTTGCCACGATCAAGGAACTGGCAGACCTGCTCGGCGGCGAAGTCGGTGCTTCCCGTGCAGCGGTTGACGCCGGCTGGATTGCGCATGCGCACCAGGTCGGCCAGACCGGCAAGACGGTTGGCCCGAAGCTCTACATTGCCTGCGGCATTTCCGGTGCCATCCAGCACCTGGCCGGCATGACGGGTTCCGACGTGATCGTCGCGATCAACAAGGACCCGGACGCTTCGATCTTCTCCGTGGCGGATTACGGCATTGTCGGCGACCTGTTTGAGGTCGTCCCGCTGCTGATTGCCGACATCAAGGCTGCGCGCGGCGAATAAAAAGCAAGGTTCCCGTCAATAGATGGAATCTATTTCCACAAACAAACTTACTATTAAAAATCCAAGATAGAGTCGCTTCTACTTTTTGAAATTTAATAGGACGGGATCTTATAAAGGGACAGCCCCTTCCGATTCGTTCGGAAGGGGCTGTTTCTTTTTGTATGTTTTTCATTTTGTCTGTTTTGAATAGGTGTTTTACGCTTCCTCGGAAAGGCCCGCCAAGCGCGTGAGCCGCTTCCCGGTCAGGCGGCCCCACACGGCGATCACCCGCCCGACGCCCAGCATCGCGAGCAGCGACCCGACGCCTGCACCGACCAGGCCGCCGGTCAAAAGAAGCCCCAGGCTCGCCGAGAGTGCAAGGTTGCATAAGTCAAACACATTTTTGACGAGCCCGACGCGCTTGTGCGTGCAGTCCGCAATGGACTGCACGATGCCGTCGCCCGGATTCGGCACCACGCGCATCAGAAGCGTCGTCGCGGCGCCGATACCCGTCAAAACGATTGCGAGCACGAGAATGGCAATCCGGACCGCCAGCCCGTCCGCCGCAAAGTCCGGCAGCATCGCGCCGAATGCGTTTAGAAAGCGCGTAAATACAAGGCTCAGCGGGAATTGCAGGACGTCCATCACGAGCCGCAGCCGGTATGCCGTCCGCCGCGACGGCAAAAGCGCCGGGTCGGCTTCGCGGATCTGCCGCTTGCCCTGCCGCATATGGAGGAACAGCTCCGCGAAGACGAACAGCGCGTACAGCACAAGCGTCATGTCCCCGAAATTCGTCTGCGTTACCGTCGCCACACAGTACGACACCGAGATGATCGGCGAGACGCCCAAATCCGCCTTCGTGTTGAGCGTGAGCCCCATCGCGAGCACCAAAAGCCCCACGCAATAAAAGAGCCCCCGCCAGAAAAAATTCCGCTTTTTCAAAGTTCCTGCCCCTTTTCTTCGAATGCAAATCATATGCTTTCTTATTATTATAGGCCGCCGCTGCCCCGCGCGCAAGGGCCGTGCGTTTCTGAAATCCTTCGCAAAAAAGTTTTGAAAACCGCTTGACAAACCGGGGATCTCCATGTATCATTGTATTAAGCTCTTAGTACAACAGTACAATCATACAAGGAGGAGATGCCATGGCCTGGGAGTTATCTGCACAGCGGCCGATCTGGTCGCAGCTGGTCGAGCAGATTCAGCTGCGCATCGTTACGGGGCGCTATCCGGCCGGCAGCCGGCTGCCCAGCGTGCGGGAACTCGCGGCGGATGCCAGCGTGAATCCCAACACGATGCAGCGCGCGCTTTCGCAGTTGGAAGCGGATGGCCTCGTGTGCAGCCAGCGGACGAGCGGGCGGTTTGTGACCGAGCAGGAGGAGACGATCATGGAGCTCAAAAAGACATTGGCCCAAAACCTTGTGCGGGACTTTTTAACGCGCATCGAGGCGCTGGGATATACGGCGAAGGAGGCCGTGCAGCTGCTAAAAGCGGAAGACGCGGCGCAATTTCGGACAGAGGAGGAGGCTTAAACATGGAACCCATTTTTCAGTGCACGAATTTATCCAAGATCTATCCGGGCGGCCGCCAGGCGCTTGCAAATGTCACGCTTTCGGTGGAGCCCGGCCGCATCGTCGGGCTTTTGGGGCCGAACGGTTCGGGCAAATCGACGCTGATGAAACTCTTGAGCGGCCTATTGACGCCGAGCAGCGGCGAGGTCCGCGTGGCGGGCATGGTGCCCGGCGTGCAGACGAAGGCCCTCGTCTCGTACCTGCCGGAGCGGACGTACTTAAACGACTGGATGACGGTGCGCGACCTGCTTTCGTTTTTTGAGGATTTCTACGCGGATTTCGACAAGGCGAAGGCGTATGATATGCTCCAGCGGCTGCAGATTCTGTCCGATGAGCGCCTGCGCACGATGAGCAAGGGCACGAAGGAAAAGGTCCAGCTCATCCTCGTGATGGCCCGCAACGCCCGGCTGTACCTGCTCGATGAACCGATCGGCGGCGTTGACCCCGCGGCGCGCGACTACATTTTGCAGACGATCCTGCAAAACTACAGCGAAAACGCGACGGTCCTTTTGAGCACCCACCTGATTGCGGACATCGAGTCCATTTTGGACGAGGCCCTCTTCATCAGCCACGGCGGCATCGCCCTGCAGGCGAACGTCGATGAGATCCGCGAACAGAAGGGTGAGAGCGTCGACGCATTCTTCCGGGAGGTATTCAAATGCTGAGAAACTTATTGAAATACGAACTCAAGGCGACCGCCCGCCTGTTTTTGCCGATTTACCTGGTGGTGACGGCGCTGGCCGTCGTGACGGGCCTGCTGGCGGCGCTGGGGCCGCAGGTTTCTTCGATCAAGCTGCGGGATGCGGTGTGGGTCTGCAGCGGGATTTTCGGTGTGCTGTTCGGGGTGTGCTGCGTGGTTTTGCCATTCGTGACGATTTACCTGTGCATGCGCCGGTTTTACGACAACCTGTTTAAGCGGGAAGGCTACCTGATGCACACGCTGCCCGTAACGCCGGCGCAGCTGCTCCTCAGCAAGGCGATTGCGGGGCTTCTTTGGATGGTCGCGTCGAGCGTGCTCGTCGCGCTGCTGTCTTCGCTGCTGGTCGCCGGCGGCAGCACCCTCCAGTTCCTGTTTTCCGGCTTCCAGTTCCTCTGGCAGGATTTCTCCGACGGCGGCATGACGGTCGCGATGCTGTTCGTCGCGCTCGTGAGCGGGCTTGGCATGAACCTCTGCTTTTTGCTTCTGCTGTACGCCGCGCTGAGTGTGGCGAGCCTGCGCCCGAAATACCACCGCCTGATTGGCGTCGGCATGATCATCGCGTTCTGCGTCTTGCACGTCATCACGCTGGTGCTCTTCCTGTTCGGCATGAGCGACCCGATGTTCCAGTTCGTCGTCTCGGACTTTTTCAGGGGCCCGGGCGCCCCGCTCATCGCGACGGAAACGGCGGCCTATTGGACGATTTTGTGGACATTCTTTGCGGCCGTCATGATTTACCTCGCCGCGTTCTGCGTGCTGTATTTCGTGATTACACGCTGCATTTTAAAGAACCACTTAAACCTCGAATAAAACGGCTTCGGAAAGATTTGGATGTTTCGCCGCGGCTGATCGGGGCCGCGCACAAAAAGGAGGGCTTTTCATGCTTCGCAGAAGAGGACGGATTCGGGAATTTGTTTGGACGTATGTGTATGGTATCCCGGCGCTTTTGGTTTTGGCGGCAGGGCTCGTGCGCGGCGTGCGGTACGGCGCGCATTAACCCCGCATCAAAACGCAGGGACGGTTTCCACCGGGCGCCCGGCTTTCCTTTTATAAGGGGCCGGGCGCCCGGCTGCGTTTTGCGGAAGGGAAATAGGGGAGAGGGGCGAAACGTTTTTAGCACTCAAAAAAGAAGAGTGCTAAAATTAACAGTTTGTTCATAGAAAAAGCATAACCTGTTCATATTCTTCGCGTATACTAAGCTCGTAAGCAAAAGAAAGGACGGGGTTTCCCCCAGATCCCCGCGATTCCCCTTTTGTCGACCCTTAGAAGGAGCGTGAACGCCATGAATGCACAGAATTTTACCCAAAAAACGGTGGACGCCGTGAGGCGGGCACAGAGTCTGGCCCTGGCACATGATAATATGCAGATCGAGCAGGTCCATCTGCTCAGCGCGCTGCTCAGTCAGGAGAACGGGCTGATCCCGCAGCTGCTCAAGCAGATGGGCGTCGATACCCGGTCGCTGCTCGCCGCCGTGGACGAGCAGATCCAAAAGGTCCCCGGCGTGTCCGGCCCGGGCCGCGAGCCCGGCCAGGTGTACGTGTCCCGCGATGTGGACGCCGCCTTGACCGAAGCGGAGTCGGCGGCCGAGCGCATGAAGGATGAGTATATCTCCGTCGAGCACGTGTTCTTAGGCCTCTTGCGCAAGCCGGACAGCGCGCTGAAAACGCTGTTCCGCACGTATGCGATCACGGAAGACGGCTTTTTGAAAGCCCTGACGCAGGTGCGCGGCAATACGCGCGTCACGAGCGACAACCCCGAGGAGACGTACGCCTCCCTTTCGAAGTACGCGACCGACCTGACGAAGGCCGCGCGCGACCAGAAACTCGACCCGGTCATCGGCCGCGACACGGAAATCCGTGACGTCGTGCGCATCCTTTCGCGCAAGACGAAGAATAACCCGGTCCTCATCGGCGAACCCGGCGTCGGCAAGACGGCCATCGTCGAAGGCCTCGCCCAGCGGATCGTGCGCGGCGACGTGCCGAATACGCTCAAAGACCACGAACTGTATTCGCTCGATATGGGTGCGCTCGTCGCGGGCGCCAAGTACCGCGGCGAATTTGAGGAGCGGTTAAAGGCCGTTTTAAATGAAGTCAAGAAATCCGAGGGCCGCATCATCCTGTTCATCGATGAGCTGCACACGATCGTCGGTGCCGGCAAGACCGAGGGCAGCATGGATGCGGGCAACCTCTTAAAGCCAATGCTCGCGCGCGGCGAACTGCACTGCATCGGTGCGACGACGCTCAACGAGTACCATCAATATATTGAAAAAGATGCCGCCCTCGAGCGCCGCTTCCAGCCGGTGCAGGTCGATGAACCGACCGTCGAGGACACGGTCTCGATTCTGCGCGGCTTAAAGGACCGCTACGAGGTCTTCCACGGCGTCAAGATTACCGACCAGGCGCTGATTGCCGCCGCGACGCTGTCGGACCGCTATATCACCGACCGTTTCCTGCCGGATAAGGCGATCGACCTCGTCGATGAGGCGTGCGCGACCGTGCGCACGGAGATCGACTCGATGCCCAGCGAGCTCGACGACGTCTCCCGCAAGATTATGCAGCTTGAAATCGAGGAGGCCGCCCTCAAAAAAGAGGACGACCGTCTAAGCCAGCAGCACCTCGTCGACCTGCAGAAAGAGCTCGCCGACCTGCGCGCCCATTTCGATGAGATGAAGGCGCAGTGGCAGAATGAAAAGAAGGCCATCGAGGCCGTGCAGAAGCTGCGCAGCGACATCGAGCAGTGCAATGCGGAAATCGAGCAGGCGGAGCGCAATTACGACCTCAATAAGGCCGCCGAGTTAAAGTACGGCAAACTGCCCGAGTTAAAAAAGCAGCTCGCCGCCCAGGAGGAGATCGCCGAGAAAAACGACGAGGACCACCTGTTGCGCGACCGCGTCGACGAGGAGGAAATCGCCCGCATCGTCGGTCGCTGGACCGGCATCCCGGTCAGCCGCCTGATGGAGGGCGAGCGCGAGAAGCTGCTGCGCCTGCCGCAGACGCTGCATGAGCGCGTGATCGGCCAGGACGAGGCCGTCGAAAAGGTCTCCGACGCGATCCTGCGCTCGCGTGCGGGCATCCAGGACCCGAACCGCCCGATCGGCTCGTTTCTGTTCCTCGGCCCGACGGGCGTCGGCAAGACGGAGCTCGCCAAGGCATTGGCGCAGGCGCTGTTCGACGACGAGCGCAGCATGGTCCGCATCGATATGAGCGAATACATGGAGAAATTCAGCGTGTCGCGCTTAATCGGCGCACCTCCGGGATATGTCGGCTACGAGGAGGGCGGCCAGCTGACCGAAGCGGTCCGCCGCAAGCCCTACAGCGTCGTGCTGTTCGATGAGGTCGAAAAGGCCCACCCGGACGTGTTCAATATCCTGCTGCAGGTCCTCGACGACGGCCGCATTACGGACAGCCAGGGCCGCACGGTCGATTTTAAGAACACAATCCTGATTTTGACCTCGAACCTCGGCTCGCAGCAGATCCTCGAAGGCATCCAGCCCGACGGCACGATCAGCGAGTCCGCGCGTTCGGCGGTGCAGGCGCTGTTAAGAAAGCAGTTCCGCCCCGAGTTCTTAAACCGCCTCGATGAGATTGTATTCTATAAGCCGCTGACGAAGGACGAAATTAACCAGATCGTCGACCTGCAGATGAAGAGCCTGTCGAGTCGTCTGGCCGACCGCGAGCTCTCCGTCGAGCTCACCGACAAGGCGCGCCAGTACATCGTCGACCAGGGCTACGACCCGGTCTACGGCGCGCGCCCGCTCAAGCGCTTCCTGCAAAGCAAGGTCGAAACCCTCTTGGCCCGCGAGATCGTCAAGGGCACCATCGCGCCCCGCTCGACGATCACCGTCGACTACGACGGCAGGGACCTGTGCCTGCACACAGCGGTCAACGCCGAGGTGCTTTCCTAAAATCCCCTCCATTCTGGGTTTGTGAGAATTTTATATAAATAAGACGCTTGAAAAACGGCCGCAGGGCTTCCAAACGGAGGCTTTGCGGCCGTTTTTTGTGATGGCGCGGAGAAGTGTTTGCAGGATTGTAACTGGAAATATTCTTAAGAAAAATATAAAACACCCTTTCAAAGAAGAAAATAGGGGATATAAGCCCCCGAAAGTACGGCCTTTTTACATTTTTTTGCGCAAATGCGACGCCTGAACGGTTGACAGCCTGCAAAAAGTACGCTATAATATGCATCAAGATGATTTCACGGTATGACATGTACTGAGTGAGATAGCAAAATGTGGATTTTACTTTAGGCAATGGCGCTGTTTCATGTAATGAAATTAGCGCTTTTGTTGTATATGGCGCTTTTTCGCAGTAACGTGCCGCCATGAAATTCTCTGTACCGCTTCCAAAGGGGCGGTAAAAATTCATTCTTAAGGAGATGCTTGAGAAAAATGAGAAAGAGAGCACTGCTGGCCTGCACGCTGGCGGCTGTCCTGCTCGTCAGCACATCGCTGGCAGGCTGCGGCGGCAGCGGCGACACGGCCTCCTCCGGCACGGCAACCGAGTCCGGCGCAGCTTCCGGTACGGCTTCCACTTCCACCGAACTGGCGGACGAGCAGGTCGTGTACCTGACGCAGCCGGAAATCCGTACGCTGGACTCCACCCAGATGAACGACAACCAGTCCGCAACGGTTCTGGTCAACACGATGGAGGGCTTGTTCCGCTATTCGTTCGATGACCAGGGCAACGCAACGGCTGAGAAGGCCGGCTGCACGGACTACACGGTTTCCGACGACGGCCTGACCTACACGTTCACGCTGCGCGAGAACACCTGGAGCGACGGCGAACCGGTTACGGCTGACGACTACGTCTACGCGGTTTCCCACCTGCTCGATCCGGACCTTGCTGCCCCGTATGCGTTCTTCGCCGAGGGCCTTGTCAATGCCGAAGCGTACTTAAACGGCGAGATTACCGACTTCAGCCAGGTCGGCTGCAAGGCGCTCGATGACATGACCGTCGAGTACACGCTCGCAGAGCCGGACTCCACGTTCCTTGCAAAGCTCGCAAGCCCCGAGTTCCTGCCGCTGCGCCAGGATATCGTCGAGCAGTACGGCGATAACTACGGCACCGATTACACGCAGCTCGTGTTCAACGGCCCGTTCAAGATCACGGAATGGACGAACACCTCCTCCGGTAAGTTCGAAAAGAACGAGAGCTACTGGAATGCGGACAATGTCACGCTCCAGGAAATCAACATGACCTACAACAACGAGCAGTCGACCCTCGACCAGCTGTTTAAGGAAGGCCAGCTTTCGCAGTTCGGCGCTGCAACCGACTACATCGCCGTCTACGAGCAGATGGCGCAGTCCGGCCAGTGCCAGGAAATCAGCTATCCGTCTGACGGCGGCGAGTTCTGGATCTCCATGAGCCTCGGCGGCGGCCCGTCCGGCCTGATGAGCAACGTGAACATCCGCCGCGCAGTCGGCCTCTCGATCGACGGCGAAGCGTATTGCTCCACGATCTACAACCGTTACACCCCGGGCGACGACCTGATCCCGCCGGCTATCTCTTGGGACGGCCAGCAGTTCACGGAAGCTACGGGCGGCGCAAAGTGGGCCGACGACATCGCCGAGTACCGCAACCAGCCCGAAAAGCTCCAGGAAATGTTCAAGCAGGGCCTCGAAGAGCTCGGCCTGCAGACCGATGACCTGAGCCAGTACACGCTGTCCTACATGACGTACGACACGGGCTCTTCGCTGAATAAGCAGAGCCAGGAATTCATCCAGCAGCAGATCGAACAGAACCTCGGCATCAACGTCGAACTCAACGTCCTCTCCGGCTGGGAGCAGTACGGCGCAGAAGTCGAAGACGGCTCGAAGTGGGATATCTCCATGAACGGCTGGGTTCCGGACTACAACGACCCGATGACGTACTTCGGCATTTGGGAGACCGGCGGCTCTTCGAACTATGAACAGTATGCAAATCCGGAATACGACCAGCTGCTGAAAGATGCGCAGGCCGAGACGGATTCCGACAAGCGCCTCGATATGTACAGCCAGCTCGACCAGATGCTCCATGACGACTTCATCTGCATGCCGCTGTACTTCACGGACGTCAAGTCCTTCATCCAGCCCTACATCCAGGGTGTCCAGATCGGCACGATGGGCTACATGTGGGATTACTCCAAGGTCCAGGTCATGGCGCACTAAGTCCTTTTGGAAAACAAAAGCGTAATTTTTAGTCAACCATGAACGGGTGCGCGCAGTGCTGCGCGGCTGACACCTATATTGTCGCAAGCGGGTGCCTTTCCGGCAGAGGGCATCCGCTTGCGTGGATTCTAGGCCTTTTCATTAAAAGAAAGGGTAAAGTCCAAGTTCTTGTCTTTTCAGAAAAATGAAGTGAAGGAGGTGAGATTCATGGCAAAGTTTCTCATCCGGCGATTCATTTACATGATCATCACGATCTTTCTTGTATTCACGGCAACCTTCTTTATGTTGGCGGCAATCCCAGGCAATGCGTTGACCGGTAAGATTGCAAAGCTGCCTGAATCCTCACAACAAAGAATCATCCAAAAATATGGGTACGATAAGCCCGTCGGGGAACGCTACGTCGTGACCCTCGGCAATGCCCTGCACGGCGACTTCGGCGAGTCCATCGTCAACGCCGGCGATACGGTCCAGTCCATTCTCTCGGAACGCCTGCCCGTGACGGTCCGTCTGAACACGCAGCAGATTGTCTTCGGTGTCATCATCGGCATCGTCCTAGGTGTCATTGCGGCCATGCGGCGAGGCACCGCCGTAGACTATGGCATCCTGATATTCTGTATGTTTATGACGAGTGTGCCTTCGCTCGTTATCGCGCTGATCTTCCAGCTGACGTTTGCCGGCAGTTCCGGTTTGGGATTGCCCATCATCGGCTGGCCGAGCGGCGATGAACTCTGGTTCGGGGGGTGGCAGTACACGATCTTGCCCACGATCTCCGGCGCATTGTTCTATGTTGCCGGTTACGCCCGCACCACGAAGATCGCCATGCTCGATTCGATCTACCAGGAGTGCACGACGACGGCCCGCGCCATCGGCATGTCCGAGTCGGAAGTCGTCATCCACCACGTCGTGCGCAACTCCTTTATCCCGATCATCACGTATTTGCCGCAGACGATTGCGGGCGTGCTCTCCGGCTCGCTGTTTATCGAGCGCGTCTTCTCCATCCCCGGCGTCGGCAATTACTACGTCGAGTGCATCTCTTCGCGCGATATCCCGATGGTTTTGGGCTTTACCGTATTTTACAGCTGCATCACCGTCGTCGCGATTTTCGCATCCGACGTGCTCTACGGCGTCGTCGACCCGCGCATCAAGATCACGGGCGACAGAAGGTAAGGAAGGAGGAAGTATCCCGTGTCATCGAACGAATCTATCGCCACGACGGATCTGCGCCGGCGGTTTGAACTGGTTGACCAGTCCACGCTGAACGCGGAACAGGTCGTGCGCAAGAATATCGGCTTTTGGTCCGACGCATGGCGGCGCTTCCGCCAGAATAAGGTGGCCATGTTCTTTGCGGCCATCCTGCTTGTCCTGATTGTGCTCGCCATTTTCGGCCCGGCTATTTCCGGCAAGGATTATATTACGATCAACGGCATGGAAAAGAACATCGCGCCGAACTCCGAGTATTGGTTTGGTACCGACAACATGGGCCGTGACATGTTCGCGCGCTCGTGGGTCGCGCTGCGCACTTCTTTGATCATCGCCCTCGTCTCCGCCGTTATCCAGCTCGTCATCGGCTGCGTTTACGGCGCTATCATGGGTTCCGTCGGCGGCGTCGTCGACGAGGTCATGATGCGCATCGTCGAGGTCTTCAGCTGCGTGCCGAACCTGATTCTCGTCACGCTGCTGCTGGTTGTTTTCGGCAACGGCTATCCGCAGCTGCTGCTCGCTTTGAGCATTTCTTCCTGGACCGGCACCGCACGCCTCGTGCGCGGCCAGGTCTTCAAGCTCCGCGAGAGCGAGTACGTCATGGCCGCAACCGCTTTGGGCGGCGGCCGCATGCACAACATTGTCAAGCACCTTCTGCCGAACACGATGGGCCTGTTGATCCTCGAAATGGCACAGGCCATCCCGAACGTCATCTTCTCGGAGACGTCCCTGTCCTTCTTGGGCATCGGCCTGCAGCCCCCGAATTTCTCCTTGGGCTCCATGCTCGCAACCGGCCAGTCCTCTATGACTTTCTATCCCTATCAGCTCGTCATTCCGTGCGCGCTGCTGGCTTTGATTGTGCTGTCGTTTAACGTCATCGGCGACGCCTTGCGCGACGCCCTTGACCCGCAGCTGCGCACATGAGAAAGGAGACGTCAGATTCTATGTCAGAACAAACGAAACCGAACACAGAAGCCTCTGCAAACGCAGCGCCGGCAGACGGCCCCCTGCTGAATGTGGAGCACCTGCGCGTCTCCTATCACACGTATGCCGGCGAAGTGCAGTCCGTGCGCGACATCTCTTTCCATGTTGACCGCGGCGAAATCCTCGCGATTATCGGCGAGTCCGGCTGCGGCAAGAGCGTGACGGCCCGTTCCATCATGTCCCTGATCCGCAAGCCCGGCGAAATCAAGGAAGGCAGCAAGATCACCTTCGACGGCCGCGACGTGCTTTCGTTCTCCAAAAAGGAGATGCGCCAGTACCGCGGCGGCGAATGCGGCATGATCTTCCAGGATGCCCTCGTCGCGCTCGACCCGACGATGCGCGTCGGCAAGCAGATTATGGAGAATTTGCGCATCCATACGAATATGTCCAAATCCGAGGCTGCAAAGGAAGCGACGCGCCTGCTCGGCGCGGTCGGTATCCCGAATCCGGAGCAGCGTTTTAAGGAATACCCGTTCGAGTTCTCCGGCGGCATGCGCCAGCGCGCGATGATCGCAATGGCCGTCGCCTGCCAGCCGAAGCTCGTCATCGCCGACGAACCGACCACGGCCCTCGACGTGACGATTCAGGCGCAGATCATGGAACTGCTCAAGCGCCTGCGCAACGAAGACGGCACCTCCATTATCCTGATTACCCATGACTTCGGCGTCGTGGCCGGTTTCGCCGACCGCATCGTCGTCATGTACGCGGGCCAGATCGTTGAGTCCGGCACGCGCGAAGAGATCTTCTACAATCCCCAGCATCCGTACACGTGGGCACTGCTCGGCGCCGTGCCGCGTCTGGACTGGCAGAATAAGCAGGTCCTGCGCACGATCCGCGGTACGCCGCCGGACCTGATCGCACCGCCGAAGGGCTGCCCGTTTGCGAACCGCTGCGAGCTGTGCATGAACGTCTGCCTCGAGGAAGACCCGGCCTATACGCCGTTTAGCACCTCGCACAAGGCAAAGTGCTGGCTGCACGATCCCGACTGCCCGCAGGAAGTGCTGGAAGAGGCAAACCAGTTTAAGGTCAAAGGAGGGGATCCGCTTGAGCAGTGAGAAGAAATCCGCGGCGGCAAAAGAGCCGCTCGTCAAAGTGGAGCACCTCAAGCAGTATTTTAAGGTCAGCCGCAAGGCAACCGTCAAGGCCGTGGACGATGTCTCGTTTGAGATTATGCCCGGCGAAACACTGGGCCTCGTCGGCGAGTCCGGCTGCGGCAAGACGACGTGCGGCCGCTGCGTTGTCGGCATGTATACGCCGACTTCCGGCACCGTCACCTACCGCGGCAAAGATGTCCATTCCCTGAAAGGCAAGGAGAAAAAGGAGTTTAATAAGGAAGTCCAGGTCATTTTCCAGGACCCGTACGCTTCTTTGGACCCCCGCATGACCGTTTCGGAAATCATTGGGGAAGGCATGGATATCCATCATCTGTATATGGATAAGGACGCCCGCCGCAACCGCATCGGCGAACTGCTGCATATGGTCGGCTTAAACCAGGAACATGCGAACCGCTTTATCCACGAATTCTCCGGCGGCCAGCGCCAGCGTATCGGCATTGCGCGTGCGCTCGCGGTCGAGCCGAAGTTTATCATGTGCGACGAACCGGTTTCCGCATTGGACGTGTCCATTCAGGCGCAGGTCGCGAACCTGCTGATTTCCCTGCAGGAGCGCATGGGCCTGACGTATCTGTTTATCGCGCATGACCTCGCGATGGTCAAGCACATTTCCGACCGCGTCGCGGTCATGTACCTGGGCGCCGTCATGGAGCTTGCGGATTCCCACGAGCTGTATGAGCATCCGATGCATCCGTACACGAAGGCGCTGATGTCTGCGATCCCGATCGCCGACCCGCACACCGAGGATACCCGCCAGCGCATCGTGCTCGAAGGCGAAGTCCCGAGCCCGATCAACCCGCCTCCGGGGTGCAAGTTCCAGAACCGCTGCGCGTATGCGATGGAGTGCTGCCATAAGGCGGCCCCGCCGCTCGAGGAGGTTTCGCCCGGCCATTACGTGGCGTGCTATCTCTGCCAAAAAGGCAAGGAAGCGGCCGCGGCAGCCGCTGAGGAGGCAAAATGAGCAGAGAAGAGAAACAGCCGCAGGCGCCCAAGCGCCCGTGGCCGAAGCGTTTGGCCCATGACTTGCGCATCTGCGTGACGTTTTCCGTCTGCTATTCCGCCGTTGCGGCCGTCATCGGCTGCATCCTCTGCATGGTGACGCTTACGGACCTGCCAAGGGGCTGGGCGGCGGCGCAGGGATGCGTGTCCGGGCTGCTGATTGCCGGCAGCATCGGCCTGTTGGTTGCGGCACTGTTTTTCCTCTTTTTGCGCCGGAAGGACGACAGCCGCCTGAACAAAGCGTGGAAGAAGCATTTTCAGATGTTTCCCTACGAGATCGGCATTTTGGTCATGGGCGTGATCCCGATCCTGCTCGGCGTCATCGCGGACGCAATCCGTTCTGCCGTGCTGGCGCAGATCCTTTAAGCGCAATTTTTTCAATCATAAGCTTAGGTAAAGCATCTTCTTTTTCGAAAAGTCCGCAAGGGTTTCCAAGGCCTTTGCGGGCTTTTCTTCGTCCTTGCCGCCAGGCGGGCGGTATGGTATACTACAAGGGTGCTTTGTCTAGAAGAAGGGAGAGTTTTCCATGGAAATGATAATCCTGTTCTGCGTGCTGGCGATGTCCGTCGTGAGTATCCTCCTGCAGCTTTTGCGCGGCGGCCGCCGCCAGGAAGCCGCGCTTTCCCGCCAGCTTCTTCGCATGCAGCGCGATTTGCAGGAGCAGAACGAACGCGCTGTAAAGTCTTTCGCCGACGCCTTCCTCGCGGCGCAGGCGCAGACGGCTTCCCAGCAGAACCTGCGCCTGGGCGAGCTCACGCGCAGCCTTTCGCGCGAGTCCGCCGCCCTCAAAGCGGAGGTCGCCCAGCAATTGTCCGCGATGCAGCAGACGCTTTCCGACAGCCTCTCCCAGCAGCGCACGCAGACGCAGCAGACGGTTTCCGTGTTCACAAAAGCGCAGGAAACGCAGTTTGCGATGCAGGACAAGCGCCTGCTCGAATCCTCGAAGGCCCTTGGCCAGGCGCAGGCCTCTTTCGAAAATGCCGTTTCCGACCGCCTGCAGGCGCTCGATACCCAGTTTCGCACCTTCATGCAGCAAAGCCGCGAGAGCTTAAAGACGATGACGGAAACCCTGCAGACGAGCCTTGCCGCCTTGCGCCAGGATACCAACGCCCAGCTGGAGACGATGCGCGCGACCGTCGATGAGAAACTCCAGAAAACGTTAAACGACCGCATCTCCGCGTCCTTCCGGCTTGTCACCGACCGCCTGCAGCAGGTCTATGAGGGGTTGGGGGAGATGAAGACGCTCGCAAACGGCGTCGGCGATCTGAAGAAAATCCTTTCCAATGTCAAGACCCGCGGCATTTTGGGGGAATATCAGCTCGGCGCCATTTTGGCCGAAGTCCTCTCCAAGGACCAATACGACGAAAATGTCGCGACGAAACGCAATTCCCAGAACCGCGTCGAGTACGCGATCAAGCTCCCCGGCGAGGACGGCCGCTTCGTCTATCTGCCCGTCGACGCCAAATTCCCGGCCGACCTCTACCAGCACCTGCTCGACGCGAACGAGTCCGGCGACCCGAAGGCCATCGAGGAAGCCCGCGCCGCTTTGCGCCAGCGCATCAAGGGCTGTGCGAAGGATATTCACGAGAAATACATCGACCCGCCGGCTACAACGGAATTCGGCATCCTGTTTCTGCCGTTTGAGGGGCTTTACGCCGAAGTCGTCGAAAGCGGCCTCGTCGATACGCTCCAGCGCCAGTACCGCGTCAACATTGCGGGTCCGAGCACGTTTACGGCGCTGTTAAACAGCCTCCAGCTCGGCTTCAAGACGCTCGCCATCCAGAAGCGCTCGAGCGAGGTCTGGAATGTGCTCGCGGCCGTCAAGACGGAATTTGAAAAATTCGGCGACGTCCTCGCGAAAGCCCAGCAGCGCATCACCCAGACCGGCGACGAGCTCGATAAACTCATCGGCGTGCGCACGCGGCAGATTAACCAGAAGCTGCGGGATGTCGCGAGCCTGCCGGCCCCGGAAGCGGAGGAAGTCCTGCTTTCGCAATGACCGGCGGGCCGTTTGCACCCCGGCCGAATCCTCCATATAAAATATATAAAATATAGAAAAAGGGCGCCCCAAAGCCATGCTCGCTTTTGGGGCGCCCTTTTTCGTTTTGCTATGTTATGCGACGCGCTTTGTACCGGAGCGCTTCGCGGCATTTGCACTGCCGTGGAAACCCACGGCACAGAAAGGAGAAAAAATGAAAAAGAGATGAAAAAAGATATATAGAAATTCCTGTTCAAAAAACAGGAGGCTTGTAAGCGGTGCCGCGGTTTCCCGCGGCTTAAAGAGAGGAAGTTGGTTATGAAAAAGAGTTTTAAACCCGCAAATTGCGGGAACTTGTAAGCAAAGGCCGCTTTCCGCGGCGCACAAAAAAGAAAAGGAAAAGAAGATGAACAAAAAAGCTCGTTTTGGGATGCCCTTGCGGGTTTCCCGCATCTCCCTTGGAACAATTCTAAGTATATCGGGAAATTGTGTCGGAAGTTTTAATAGAACACGAAAATTTCGTAAATCCTTGGTGAAGAGTATGTGAAAAGGCAAAGGCCGTTGTCATTTTTCCGGCGATGTGGTATCATGGGAGCATAAGTTTTTGGAAAGGAGGGACCGGGGATGCGCAGACGATACGACCCGTTTCGGCACGGGGATTGGGAGCGGCTGGGCCGGGATGTCGGCCGCGCCGTCGAAGAGGCAGCCCGGGGATTCCGCCGGGCCGTGGAGGAAAACCGCCCGCCGCAGACGCCGCCCCCGGCGCCGGAAGAAGGCCCCGAAACGCCGGCCGCGCCGTCTGTGTCCGAAGCGCCTTTGGAGACGCGCCCAGGCCGCCCCGGCAAAGTGTCCGGCCTGGTCTTTACGGTCCTCGGCCTGTGCGGCGGTGTGCCGCTTCTGGCGCTCGATGGGATGATGCTCTCCCTCTTTTTGACCGGCTTCCTTTCCGCGGCCGTCTACGCGGTGACCTGCAGCTTTTTGGGCATCCTGACGGCCCTGTTTGTGGCTTTCTTTGTGTGGGGGCGCACGCTGTCGCGCAACGCGCGGCGGTTTTTGCGCTATTGCGCGGCCTTGGGCGCGGTGGATTTTATGCCGGTCAAAGACCTTGCCGCCGCTTCTGGGGAGTCCCCGCGGCGCGTGGTGCGCAGCCTTGCGTTCATGATCCGCCGCCGCTGGTTTCTGCAGGCCCATCTCAACGAGGAGAAGGACTGCTTCTTTATCAATGACGCGACGTATACGGCGTATTTGAGCGCCTGCGCGCAGGAGGAGATCGACCGCCAAAAGGAGGCGGAAAGGAAAGCCCGGGAAGAAAAAGCCCGTGCCGAAAGCGAAGCCGACCCGGAAAAGACCAAGCTCGAAGCGTTTCGGCGCGAGGGGGAGGCGTACCTGCTCGAAATCCGCGAGGCAAACGACGCGCTTCCCGGCGAGGAGGTTTCCCTGAAGCTCTACCGGCTGGAGGCGGCAACCGCCCAAATCCTCACGCAGGTGGAACGTTATCCCGAAAAATTGCCCCAGGTGCGGCGGCTCATACAGTATTATCTGCCCACGACCCTCAAGCTCGTCAAGGCCTATTGCAGCTTTGAGACCGAGCACGCGCGGGGCACGGAGATAGAAAAGACAAAGCAGGAGATTTTACAGGCGCTCGACACGATCAACGCGGCCTTTGAGACCCTTTTGAAGCGCCTTTATGAGCACGAAGCCCTCGACCTTTCCTCCGACATCGCGGCGCTCGAAGCGATGCTCGCGCAGGAAGGCTTGACCGGCTCGGATTTTTCCAAAACATAAGGAGGTTTCCTACGCATGGAACAGAACAATTCCCCCACGCCCCAGCTGACGTTAGACCCGTTTGCCGGCTCGGCCCCCGCCGCGCCCGAGACCCCGTTAGCGCCGGCGCCCCAGGAGGAGCAGATGCCCGCGCTTTCGCCGGAAGAGCAGGAGATGGTCAACGCCTTTGCGGCAAAGATCGACCTGCACAACGCGACCGAAATGCTCCAATACGGCGCCGGCGCACAGAAAAAGATGGCCGATTTCTCCGAAACGGCGCTCGAAAACGTGCGCACAAAGGATTTGGGGGAAGTGGGCAGCCTGCTGTCCGGCGTCGTCGCGGAATTAAAGAGCTTCGACGTCGGGGAAGAGGATAAAGGCTTCTTCGCGCGCTTTAAGCGCGGCGCCAACAAGCTCCAGAACCTGCGGGCGCGCTACGCGAAGGTCGAATCGAACGTCGACTCGATCTGCCAGGTCCTTGAGGGGCATCAGGTCCGCCTGTTAAAGGACATCGCTGTGCTCGATAAGATGTATGAGGCGAATAAGACGTACTTTAACGAGCTTTCGATGTATATCCTCGCGGGCCGGAAAAAACTGCAGTCCGTGCAGGACGAGGAGCTGCCGGCTTTGCAGGCGAAGGCCCGGCAGTCCGGCCTGCCCGAGGATGCGCAGGCCGCCAACGACCTTGCGAACCTCTGCACGCGGTTTGAAAAGAAACTGCACGACCTCGACTTGACGCGCACGATCTCCATCCAGATGGCGCCGCAGCTGCGCCTGATCCAGAATAACGACTTATTGATGAGCGAAAAGCTCCAGTCGACGCTCGTCAATACGATCCCGCTGTGGAAAAGCCAGATGGTCTTAGCCCTTGGCGTCGAGCATTCCCGCCAGGCCGCACAGGCGCAGCGCGAGGTCACAGACCTGACGAACGACCTGCTGCGCAAAAATGCCGATACGCTTAAAATGGCGACGATTGAGACGCAGAAAGAGTCCGAGCGCGGCATCGTCGATCTCGAGACCTTGCGCCATACGAACGAAAGCCTCATTTCCACACTCGACGAGGTCATGCAGATCCAGAAAGAGGGCCGCGAAAAGCGCGCCCAGGCCGAACAGGAACTGCGCAAGCTCGAGGGCGACTTAAAGCAGAAACTGCTGGAGCTGCGCTGATCTTTCCAATTTCCGAAAGCGAGGGGAATTTCCTATGCCCATTAAAATTCCGGATACGCTTCCGGCGCGCTCCGTTTTGGAAAAGGAACATATTTTTGTGATGACCGAGCTGCGCGCGCTGCACCAGGATATCCGGCCGCTGCGCATCGCGCTTGTCAATTTGATGCCGACGAAGATCACGACCGAGACGCAGATTTTGCGCTGTCTCGCGAATACGCCGCTGCAGATTGAGGTTGACCTCGTGCAGATGTCGAGCCACCAGTCGAAAAATACGCCGCAGGACCACCTTCTGCATTTTTACGAGACCTTCGAGGAAATCCGCGAGCGCGTCTACGACGGCTGCATCATCACGGGGGCGCCGGTCGAATTCCTCGACTATGAGCAGGTCGACTATTGGCCGGAGCTGTGCGAGCTGTTCGAATGGACGCGCACGAATGTCCATTCCACGCTGCACATCTGCTGGGGCGCGCAGGCCGGCCTTTATTACCACTACGGCATCCCCAAGTATGTGCTGCCGCAGAAGCTGTTCGGCATTTTCCCGCACACCGCGCTGAATAAAAAGTCACGCCTGTTCCGCGGGTTTGACGACGTCTATTGGGCGCCGCATTCGCGCAACACGGAGGTGCGCGCCGCGGATATCGAAAAGGTGCCGCAGCTGCGCCTGCTCTCCGTTTCGGAGGAGGCCGGCGTCCACATCGTCGGCGACCAGGAGGGCCACCAGTTTTTCGTGATGGGCCATTCCGAATACGACACGATGACGCTCGACGGCGAATACCACCGCGACTTAAAAAAGGGCCTGCCGATCGCAATGCCGCGCCATTATTATCCGCGCAACGACCCGTCCCGCACGCCGGTGAACAACTGGCGCGCCACCGGGCAGCTCTTATATACGAACTGGCTCAACTACTTCGTCTACCAGACGACACCGTTTAACTTAAAAACCATGGACAACGAATCCCTCGACTGCTCGATGCTTTGAACGGAAGGGAACCGGCCGCCTGCGGGCGGCTTTTTTGTGCCGCGGCGGGGAGAAGACAAAAAATCAAAAAAATTTTAAAAAACCCCTTGACAATTCCCGTCGCTTCGCGTATAATTAAATACGCTGGTTCACGAAAGGAACGCGAGCGGACAGCTTCCAAGCGGCCGCCGCCTTTCGCAAAGCAGAACAGATTGCGGAATTGTGTAAGGGTAGCACGACAGACTCTGACTCTGTTTGTGAGGGTTCGAATCCTTCTTCCGCAGCCAACATTTGCCCCTATCAAACGGGGGCATTTCTTTTCGAGGTGTGGCTCAGCTTGGTAGAGCGCTACGTTCGGGACGTAGAAGTCGCAGGTTCAAATCCTGTCACCTCGACCACAACTAAGCACCCGGAAACCCGCATGATTGCTGGATTTCCGGGTGTTTTTGTTTTTTGGAAATGACCGTTTGGTCATTATTTGGTCATTATTTTAAAAATACGCCGATAAAGGATGATGAGAAAATCCCTTTAGCGGTTTTTCGGATTTTTTCTTTTTTTGCATTTTCTTTTTGAAAAATGCCCGGGCATCTGGCCGCATGGCTAGATTCCCGGGCATTTTGTCACGGCGCCGCGTGCCGGCTGAGGGACGCGCCGAGTTGGTATGCGTTTTGCAGGTCTGCGGGGAAGCGTTCCGCGTTTGCCTTTTTCTTTTCCGCCTCGCTGAATCCCCGCATCGCGAATTTCGTGTAATCCGTTACCTGCAGCGTGTCAGAAACCGGGTACAGGCGGACGTCCCCGTTTAGGAAACGGAACTCGTCCGCGTATGCCGCGAAGTCCGCCGCGTAGAGCTTGTCATACATGTCCTTTTTCGCGTTCATCGTCACGAAAAGGCCGACGTTCACACGGCCTTTGAACAGGTTGCCGTAATCGTCGTAGGAGAGCGCCGGGAACCGCAGCCGCTCCAGAAACGCAAAATACGCGCTCGTCGGCCGCCCAAAGTAAATCGGCGTCCCGATCAGCAGCGTGTCCGCGGCATAGACCTGCTCGAGAATCGGCGAGAGCCCATCCTTCCAGCAGCAGCGGCACGGTTCTGCGCCCAGCCGCTTGCAGAGCATGCAGCTTCTGCAGCCATGGAAATCGATGTCGTAAAGGTCTGCGCCCTGTACCTCGGCGCCGGCCGCTTTCGCGCCTTCCGCCGCCGCGTGCAGGATGCGCGCAGTGTTCCAATGCTTTCGTGGGCTGGCGTTGACCACGAACGTCTTCATAAAGCATTCCTCCTGTCGATGGTTTATAAAGGGAAATCCGCGTTTTGGCCGCGCCGTGCAGCCCGTGCCCCTTTTACTTTTCATCGTACTACAAAAGCGGCGCGGGTGTCAATCGGCAGGGGAGAGGGGGAATTTACCGAATTTGGCCATTGCACTGAAAAAGAGAATTGCATTGCAGCCATAAGTTTGCTATAATCGAAATGGAAGAAAACGTTTGGCCAACACGATCAAAAGGAGTATTCGTATGGAAGAGAAGTCGAAGGTCTATTATACGAACATGCACACGAAGTTTGGCGACAGCCTGCAGCAGAAACTCGCGCGCCTGATGCGCAAGGCCGGCATCGGCAGCATCGATTTTCAGGACAAATTTGCAGCCATTAAGATCCATTTCGGCGAGCGCGGCAACCTCGCGTTCCTGCGCCCGAACTACGCGCGCACCGTGGCGGACGCCGTCAAGGAGCTCGGCGGCAAGCCGTTTCTGACCGACTGCAATACGCTGTACGTCGGCGGCCGCAAGAACGCGCTCGAGCATTTGGACACGGCCAACTTAAACGGTTTTACCCCCGTGCAGACGGGCTGCCAGGTGCTGATTGCGGACGGCTTAAAGGGCACCGACGAGGTGCTCGTCCCCGTCGAGGGCGGCGAGTACGTCAAAGAGGCGAAGATTGGCCGCGCCGTGATGGATGCGGATGTCGTCATTTCCCTGACGCATTTTAAGTGCCACGAGGCCGAGGGCATCGGCGGCGCCATCAAGAATGTCGGCATGGGCTGCGGCTCGCGCGCCGGCAAAATGGAAATGCACAACGCCGGCAAGCCCTATGTCCAGCAGGAGCTGTGCATCGGCTGCGGCCAGTGCACGCGCGTCTGCGCCCACGGGGCCGCCGTCGTGGAAAATCACAAGGCCTCCATCAACGAGGACAAATGCGTCGGCTGCGGCCGCTGCATCGGCGTGTGCCCGAAGGACGCCGTCACCTCGAAGCTCGACGAGGCGGAGGAAATCCTCAACAAGAAGACCGTCGAATACGCTTGGGCGGTTTTGCACAACCGTCCGCAGTTCCATGTGAGCCTCGTCGTGGACGTCTCGCCGTACTGCGACTGCCACGCGGAAAATGACCTGCCGATTGTGCCGAATATCGGCATGTTCGCGTCGTTCGACCCGGTCGCGCTCGACCAGGCCTGCGCCGACGCGGTCCTCTCGCGCGACATCCTGCCCGGTTCGTGCCTGTACGGCAAGGTAAAGCGCGGCGACGATTACTTCACGGCGCTGTTCCCGAACTGCCACTGGCACACAATCATCGAGCACGGCAAGAAGATGGGCCTCGGCACCGACCAGTACGAGCTCGTCGAAGTCAAATAAACCGGCAGACACAAAAAGAGCTTTCGCAAGGGGATACGCCCCGCGAAAGCTCTTTTTTCTTGTACGTCAAAGTTCGCTGCTGTCCAAAAGGATCGTCACCGGCCCGTCATTTACAAGCGACACCTGCATGTCGGCGCCGAATACGCCGGTTTCCACGTGCACGCCCGCTTCGCGCAGGCGGGCGTTGAAGGCCTCGTAAAGGGGCTCTGCAAGCTCCGGCCGGGCGGCGCCCGTAAAGCTCGGGCGGCGCCCTTTCCGGCAGTCCGCGTACAGCGTAAACTGCGAGACGGACAGCACGCTGCCGCCAATGTCCAAAAGCGAGCGGTTCATTTTCCCGTTTTCGTCTTCAAACACGCGCAGGTGCACGAGCTTGTCAATCAGTTTCGGGAGGACCGCCTCGGTGTCCGTGGGGCAGAAGCCGACCAGGGCCAGAAAGCCCTTTTCGATGGCCCCGTGGCATGCGCCGTCAATCGAAACGGCGCTTTGTTTGACGCGCTGGAGTACAATTCGCATCGAGAACTCTCCTTTGTGTGGATTTTCAAAAGATTTTAAAAAAATAGAAAAGCCGTGCGGCCAAATGGGGGAGGGGACAAAACAGGGGACCGGAACATCCCCGATCCCCTGCAAAAACCGCGCTTATGCGGCGTCTGCGTCCTCATTGTCGACGCCGTCCATTTCCGGCGCTTCGGAGGATTCCGCCGCGCCGTCTCCACCCGTCGTGCCGTCCGCGCGCACCGCGTCGTCCGAGAAGATGGCCGTCAGCGTTTCCGGGTCCGCAACCCCCGTCGTCTCAAAGCCGTTTGCCAGCTGGAAATTCATGACCGCCTGCTGCGTGCCGTCGCCGTAAAGTCCGGTCGGCGCCATGAACATGTAGCCCAAATCGTCTAAGCGGTTCTGCAGCTCGAGCACATAGTCGTTTTCGTCGTCGTACTGCAGCGTCATGCCGGCCGGAATCGAGCTGTTCGGAATCACGTCGCCCGTCTGGGAGGCGCTCGGGTCCGATGATGTGCCGCCCGGTGCCGGGGAGGTCGTCTGGTTTAATTCCGGATAGACAACCCCCGCCATGTACAAAACGGCGGAAATCATGCCCTCGCCCTGCAGGGTCATCAGATTCGGGTCCATCTCATAGACCTGGCCGTTTTGGACGGCCGTCAGGTCCTGGTACCCAGCCGTGGCGGAAAGCTGCGCCTTTAACCCCGTCGGGCAGAAGATGTAGTCCGGGTCCCCGCGCTGCAGCGCCGCAAGGTCGAGCGTGCCGCCCGTCGAATCGGCCGCGATGTTTGTCATGCCGGCCGCCTCCAAAAGCGTGCCCGCCAGCGTGTCACCCGTCGCGACGGAACCGTCCAGATCGTAAAGGTAGACGCCGGTCTTGACCGTGTCACTCTGTGGGATCATGCGCGTGACGTCGTCAATCGTGATAAACAGGCTGTCGGCGGCCTTGTCGGCCTTGTCCTTGCCCGTTACAGCCCCCTTCATCGCCATGCCGACGGATTCGTAAAGGGTTGTCAGGCTCGTGCGGTCCGTTGCCGCGGGGATGACCACCACGGAGATGCCCGCCGTGTCGTACGACGCCTGCACGGTGTCGTCGAGTGCCTGGTCCGTCAAAAGCAGCGTCGCGCCGGCGCTCTGTATCTGCTCCACATTTTCCGCGGGGATGTCCGGCAGGGACGCGAGCTCCTCCTGCGTGCAGTCTGCGGTCTTGCTCTTGAGCTGGACCTCATACCCCAGCGAGAGCACGACATCCGCAAGGTTGGCGCTTGCCACCGCCACACCCGCCGGCTCTTCGTGGATTGTCACGCCGTTGACCGTCACCGGCCAGTCGTTGAGCGCGACCGTGGACCCCGCGGAATCTTCAAAGCTGCAGCCCGCAAGGGCCCCCAGCGCCAGCGCCGCCGTTACGGCAAACGCCGTCAATCGTTTCCAAAGCGACATGAAAAGGCTCCTTTCCATCTGTAAATTCTTTGTTATGCCAGCAGCGGCTGGCCGAGCGCCAGGCGTGCCTGTGCGTCCCGGATATATTGCTGGGCCACGCGCGGCGAGCGGCCGCCGTGGATCGTCGCCCACCGTTCGGCGCCGGTTTCCAATTCCGGCAGATGGTCCTCTAAGCCGCGCTGGCGCGCAAGCTCGTCGACAATCTGCAAAAAGGCGGCCTTGTCCGGGTTCATGAAGTTGATCGTCAGCCCAAAGCGGTCGGCCAAAGACAGGCTTTCCTGGATCGTGTCGTTGCGGTGCACCTCGTCGCCCGCGCGGTCGGAGAAGTTTTCGCGCAATAGGTGCCGCCGGTTCGACGTCGCGTAAATCAGCGCGTTTTCGGGCTTTGCCGCCAGGCCGCCCTGCAGCACCGACTTGAGCGCCGCGTACGTGCTGTCCTCCGACGAGAAGGAGAGGTCGTCGATGAAAATAATGAAGTGCATCGGGATCGAGGCGATCTGGTCGACGAGATACGGGAAATCCATCAAATATTCCTTGGGCATCTCGATGACGCGCAGCCCCTGCTGATAATACGTGTTGAGCAGCGCCTTGACCGTGGAGGATTTTCCCGTTCCGCGGTCGCCGTAGAGCAGGCAGTTGTTGGCCGGCAGATCCTTTAAAAACGCGAGCGTGTTCTGCACGGCCTGCTGGCGCTGCAATTCATAGCCTTTCAGCTCGTCGAGCCGCTGCGGGTCCGGGTGCGCGACGGGCAGGATCTTCTTATCCCGCCAGATAAACGCCCGGTAGCGCGCGTACATGCCGCAGCCGTTTTGCCGGTAATAATCCGTCATCTGCTCCACACAGGCCTGCGGCGTGCCGCACAGCGGCAAAACGGGCGTGCCGGTCTCCCAGCGCGGCAGCGCCGGCAGGTCCGCAAACTCGCAGTCAATCAGAAGGTCCTCCGGCGTCAGCCGGGACAGCGCCAAAATCGTCTCGAGGTCGTGCTCCACGGCGCGCCGCATCGCGCCGGGCAGTTCACGGTGCCCGGCCGCCGCCGCCAGCGAGAACGCGTTTTCGTCGTACAGCGCCGTGCTGGTCAGATGGCCGGCAAAATTCTCACTGCACCCGCGCTCGCACAGGGCGGCAAAGAAACGCCCCCACGCGCGCAGAAACGATTCCCGGTTCGCGGCCCACAATAAGTCGTACAGCGCCTTTGTCACGGTGCGGTTTAAAATGCCGCGGTAAATGGACAGGGAGGCCATCGCCTCCGCGGCCCTCGTTCTATGATTCATGGTGATCCCCCGTTTGCAAAAAAATTCGAATGCTCGGTTTCATTGTATCGAAAAGAAAAAGAATCGTCAAGTATCGCTTGACAAACGCAGAAAAAGCCCATATAATAGAAAAGTCTTCTGTTAAGGAAGCCGCCGCACGGAAGCGTATCGAAGTGGTCATAACGGGCCTGACTCGAAATCATGTTATTTGCCCCAAAAACTGAATAATTATTAAATGGAGACGTATCGAAGTGGTCGTAACGAGCTTGACTCGAAATCAAGTTGTCCGCAAGGGCACGTGGGTTCGAATCCCACCGTCTCCGCCAACAACAATCCCGCGTAAATCAAGGGTTTACGCGGGTTTTCTTATGCCTTTTAACGAGTAAATTTGCCCTGCTGAAAATAGGCAAATCCGCGTGAATGGTGCCCGTGGTGCCCTGATTTGTGGTGCCCTGCGGCAAACTTCTTATACATCTTATTCATAAAAAATGTATGCCATGGTGCCCGAATGGTGCCCGGAACTTCTAAAAGCATATAAAAAGCAGCGTGGAGCTATAAAGAGATACGTCCTTTACAGCTCTATTTCGCTGCTTTTCTTTTTGGCTTTTTTCGGCTCGCTGCCTTTATCCGGCGCGGGCTTCTGCGGGTGCAGGGCTTTGTGGTAGGTTTCAAGGACAGCTCTTTTTCGTTCAAGTCGTACATTGACGTATTGTGCCGTTACCGCTTCAAGGTTGGTTGAAATACCAAGCGACATACCAATGCCTTTTAGTGTATGCCCCAATATCTCGCCTACGGTATAAAAGTCGCCTGTGAGTTGGTGCATATTTGTAGCTGCCGTATGCCGTAAATCATGGAAACGAATGTGCGGCATTTCGAGGTGCCGGATAAGCTGACCGAAGTTTGCCGACATTCTATCCCTGCGCTGCGGAGAGCCGTCCGGCTTTGCGATAAAGAGTTTGTTGTCATAGTACACGCCGCCGCTTGCTTCTATCAATGCTTTCTGCCGCTCGATTAAATCAAACTGCCGCAGGAAATACGGTAGCGTTTCCTCGGTAATCGGCAAAATGCGGTCGTTGGATTTTGTCGGTGCCATTTCTGTAATGGTTTTTGTGCCGGGTGGTACCTTGAAAGGCATTTGCTCAACAACACCAAACTGCATTTTTTCGAGGTCGATATTGAATGTCCGCAAGCCGATAATCTCGCTCATACGCAATCCATACATTCCGGCAAGTACAACGGGCATTTCCCACTCCGTACCGATCACGTTGCTCATAAATTGTTGCATTTGCTCAACGGTGTACGGGTCGGGTGTTTTTCCTTGTTTGCCAAACTTTGTGATTACATCACGGGCAGGATTATGTTCGATATAGTGATATTTTCGTGCGTGTTCCATTGATACGCTCAAAATGCGCTGTGCGTAGCGGACGGTGCTGTTAGACAATCCTTTATCAAAAAGCTGCTGGAACATATTATCAAGCATAGCCGGCGTCAGTTGGTTGAGCTGAACATGACCGACATAAGGCACAATATGATTTTTGATATGGCTTTTATAGCTGGCAAACGTACTCGGACGTAAATTTGCCTTGCCATGATTTTCTACCCATTCCTCTAAATATTCTTTGACGGTCTGCTTACCCTGCGAAGCAATAACAGGTGTATAAACAGGATTAGAAAGTTTTACTTTCATTTCTGCTTCATGCTGCGCTGCTTCCTTTTTGGTAGCAAAACCCTTTTTGGAATAGGTTTTCTTTCCCTCCGGGGAATTGTACTTGATATTCACATCGTAAACGGTACCTGGCTTTCCCGTCAGAACGCCGTTGCTATCGCGCTTATTCTGTACGTGTCTTGATGATATAGCCATACTTTAACCCCCTTGTGTTGTCGGGGGCTTTGCCGATCTCTTTGCCCTGTGGTACCAATCCCAAATTGCAGCGTCGGCAATCAAGCGGCGGTTTCCGTTTTGGACATATTCAAGCTCTCCGCTATCCATAAGTTCACGCAGTTTATTTTCTCCAATACCGCTAACCTTGCTCATTTGCTCAACGGTTTTAAGCATGGGAAGCAAGGGGGCGGTCTGGCTTGCGGTTTCCTTTTTTGCCATAAGAAAAACCCCCTTTCGTAAAATGGCTAAAAAGTACAATACGAAAATGGGCTTTTCATCGGACGGCTGCTGGCAACAGCTCCACGGGAGTTTCACCCCGTCCCATGCTTGTGGGTGCGCCGCGCAATGCTGTGAGGGCGTTCAACGCGGGAGTATCATTGTCCTGCCTGTACGGTCGTTGCCCGCAAGCTGCCACGCTTGCTTTGCGGCGCGGTGTTGTTCGCTCTGCTTTTCCCCTACGGGGAAAAGCGGTCATGGCGCACCCGCCGTTCGGCTCGGTACAGGGAGAATGTGTCCGATCTTGCCCTATGCTGCGCCGCCGCTAACTTGCGCCGCTTTCTTTGTCAAGGAGCAAACAGGGCAGATTTACGCAAAGCGGAAAGGGGTTAAACGCTTCGCGTTTACTTATCTGCCTTAAAGGATAGGACAGCCCGCATGAGCTTTGATTGCAGCCGTTCCCGCAAGTCCTCGTCTACTCCGTAATAGGTATTGCCGCGCTCGTCGCGGATTTTTCGGATAGACAGGTGGGCTATGTAGCTTTGGTAGTGCTGCATGACAATGTTCATGGCTTCTGGGTCGCCCTTTGTCGCGGCTAAAATGACCGGGTAGGGCAATAAGCCGCGCTCGTCGGTGTTACAATTCGTCCCATTCATCGGCGCGTTCCTCCAAGTATCGTTTTAGCAGTTCAAAAGAGCTTGTCCGGCGGTACTGTACTGTGCTGCGGGGTACTTTCATCAGCTCCGCAATCTCAACATCTGTCATGTCGAAAAAGTAGTACAGCAGTACGGCTTGACGTTTTTCGTCCGGCAGGGAGTGCAGAGCTTCGGCAAGCAGTTTCGCGGTGATCTTCAAGCCGCCCGCGCAAAAGGCTTCTTCGTCCTCGTTGACAAAATATCTGTCAACGGTATAAAGCTGCTTTTCTTCTTGCGGGGTAAGGTCTGCAAAGCTCACTTCGTGCCGCTTGCGGCTTTTGCGTTCCCGGCAAGCGTCAATCAGTTCGTTGCGTAACGTGCGTTTGCAGTACGCATTAAACTCACATCTCGTTTGCCATTCAAACCGAGCAGGGTAATCCATGTTCTCACCCCCTCTCGTTCCCGGGGGCGGGTTATTTATCCCCTTTCGGCTGCCTTCCACGGACGTGCCGTGTCTATGCCAAATGGAAAAGCAAAGTTTTTGAAAAAACTTTTGAGAACAGCAAAATGCGCCCGCCCGCAAAACGCGGACGAGCGCAAAGGAAATGTAAGCAGTATTTAGATGTATTGACAGTTCATATTCATAGCCAGAATATCCCGTTGGCGGGTAATGGCTTTTTTTGACCGCAAAGCATTAGGCGGGTTACAGTAAATAAAAATGGACACGGCGATACCTCCCCGATACCGCCGTATCCTTAAAAAAGGGCGACTTTAATACACCCCCCGTATTCTCATTTTTTGAAAAAGAAAACGGCGGCTTTGATGATTATTCAAAACCGCCGTTAAGCTGCCAATATGGTATTTTTGCGTAGGGAAAGTCTGTCGCCAAACAACGGTTTTTTTTATTTGCTGTCGGGCGATTTTCATTTATAGATAATGGTATTTATTCTTGTTCTTTCTTAAAAAATAAATTGCTATCAGCATTGTTAGAAATTCTGCTGTCGGAACTGCAAGCCAAACTCCTATTACCCCTACTAACTCCGGCAATACAAGTAAAAATAAAGTGATTAAGCCAAAAGTCCGTAAGAAAGATATAATAGCAGAGATTTTTCCATTAGAAAGAGCAGTAAATGCAGACGACGAAAAAATGTTCAACCCGCAAAACAAAAAGCTGAACGGGAAAATAAGAAATCCTTTTCGCGCTATTTCATAAACTGCCGTTCCTGCGGGAGAAAAAATGCTTACAAGCCATGAACCCGTCGCCATTGAAAGTACAAAAACAAATATTGATACAGATATTATGAAGCATAAGCAAATACGAAAAACTATCTTTAGTCTTTCATGGTTCTGACTTCCGTAATTGTAGCTAATAATAGGTGCTACGCCCATAGAGAAACCAATATAAAGACTTGTCAAAAGAAATTGCGTGTAAATAATAATCGTAATTGCTGCCACTCCATTTTCTCCAAGCAGCCGTATCATAACTATATTGAAAAGAAATGTTGTAACTGCGGCTGCGGCTTGACTTACCATCTCTGAACAACCGTTTGTACAGCTTTCAATTAGTACCATAGGACGAAATACAGGGAGCGTAAATCTCATATTCCCTTTCCCGATCATAAAGAAGCAAATGCCTATAATGGTCGGGATTAAATATCCAATGCCTGTTCCAAGCGCAGAGCCACTAATTCCCATACCCAAAGGAACCATAAAAATGTAATCCAGCAATACGTTAATTGCCCCCGCACCAACAGAAAGCACCATACCCAAACCGGGGCGTCCGGCTGTAATAATTAAATTTTGGAATAGCACTTGCAGCATACTTGCCGGTGTAAAAATCAATAAGATAAATAGATAGTCCTTGCAATAAGGAAAGAGTAATTCGCTGGCACCTAATATCCTAATTATGTCATCAATAAAAACGGCTCCTATAATCGCTATAATAAATCCAAGTAAAATACCGCAGAATACAATCAAAGTAAAATCTTGTGAAGCTACTTTTTCTTCTCCTGCGCCCATTTTCCGAGCGACGATTGCGCTGCCCCCTGTCGCAAGCATAGTTCCAAGCCCTACAATTATATTTATGATAGGAGTAACAATATTGATTGCGGACAAGGCATTTGTATCTACAAAGCGTGATACGAAAATAGTGTCTCCTATTGTGTAAAGTCCCATAAAAAGCATGGTAATGATTGACGGAAAGGCAAAACACAATAAAGAGCAGATAGAAAATTCCTGCGACAAGGGATTTGTCTGTGTATCATCATTCATTTTCGCTATCCTCCAAATCATTCTTTTGAAGGACAAAACGCTGCGTAGGATAACCATATTCAATCAAAAGCTCTGCTTCGGCAAAACCCATTGTCTTGAAAATGTTACGATACCCAGGGTCGGCTTTATCGCCCTCTCGGAAAGTTGTAACAGAAATTTCCGTACTTCCAATTAAAAGTGAAAAAGCCTTTTTAAGAAAAGCCTGTGTAATGCCTTTCTTTCGATATTGTGGGTGTACACCTAAAAAGTCGATACTTCCAATTTCCGGGGTTATCCCCATAATACCGATTGCTAAATCTCCGTCCATTAAAATCAACGCACGTTTTTCGTTGATATAATCATTGAGTTGTTTACTATACTGTTCTTCATCTAAATGAGGAAAGCCGTCAATTACCAACCTAACAAGATCAAGCCACTTTGGAATGTCCTCTGCCTTAGCAAAACGAATATCATTTTGCCAATCAATATCTTTGTCTACGGTCATAGGATTTTCGTTTAGCACGTATCTTAGCTGTAATGGATAAAATTCTTCACTTTCCCGATACTGCCCAGGCGATTTCTTATACATTGATTTGAAAATAGAAGTAAATGCCTGCTGGCTTTCATATCCGGCAATTAAAGCAATTTCTATAATCGGCTTATCAGAAAAGACAAGTAATTTCGCAGCTTCCGTAAGTTGCCTACGCTGTACATAGTCATGTATCGTCAAACCTACTGTTTTTGTAAAAATTCTATGTAGATAGTATTTTGAATAATGTACCGCTCCTGCAACAATTTCCAAATCCAGCTTTTCTGACAAGTGCTTTTCAATATATTCAATCGAAGTGATTACCTTTTCAACATCACTTTGCATTACAGCGTCCTCCTTTCTTCCGTAGTGTATCAGAAAAGTCCAGCAGAGTTTTCATTATTCTTGCTATAACTCAAAATTCATCTATGCATGAGAGAATTACTTTTTCTTTACAGGAACCCATACTTCAAAAATTGTATTTTGGGGATCAGGATTGATATAGACTTCAATATCTGGTGCGTCGCCATATTCATAACCCGAAGTTGGGAACCATTCGGTAAAGATACGACGCTCCAATTCTTGAACAGATTGATTTGTACCTGTTCCGGGGAAAATAGCCCATGTAGAAGCAGGAACCATATAATCCTCAAATAATATATCGCCGCCATTTTCGCTTGCGACAGCAATAAAGTATTTCCAATCTTCCTTATCATTGCATACACTAACCCCTAAAAGTCCTGTTGGTGTACTATTCATTATTTTCGATAGTTCTTGCAAAGTCCCATTTTCTACCGCAGTCTGCCACATTTGCGGGACTACCGCAAAATTATTTTCCATTTCCTTATCTAACGGCGCAGATACACCAACAATGCGAAATGCTTTTTTGCTCTCAATTCGATAGTTCATTTCTTCTACTCCTTTGACCGTAATTTTGACCGTAATCGGTGGGAAAGATTTTATTGATACTCCCTCGTTCTTGACAGAGGACGGATTGATACCATGAACGGAATGAAAAGCTCTGTTAAACGCAGTTGGTGAAGCATAACCATATTTTGCAGCTACATCAATTATTTTTTCTTTACCACCTTGCAAATCAACAGCAGCTAATGACATTTTCCTTTTACGGATATACTCAGATAAAGTCATACCAGCTATATATGTAAACATTCTTTGGAAATGATAAGATGAGCAACAGGCAATTTGTCCAAGTTTAGAATAATCTATCTTATCAGTAAGGTTTTCCTCTATATAGTTGATTGCTTCATTTAACCGTTCAATCCATTCCATTCTCTATCACTCCGTTTCCATTTTTATTTTATCAACTTGCAAAGGGCTATTCCTCTCTTTCTCTGCACGAAAAAGAGAGGGGCGATTATTCAAAAGTATCAATTTATATTTTTTGAAATATATCGAGCGCATGACTTGTAATACCGACTAAATCTTCACGCTCACAAGTAGCAAAATGATATTTTAAGAATAGTCTAAATATATCATCGTCCATAGCGTCTATTGCTTCACGCAACAGTAGAGCACAACCGTCAGTAGCAACGTAATGAAGCCTTTTTACATCAAAAACAGACATTATATAATCAATATCTTCTTTTCGTACAAGTTCAAATAGATCTTTAGGTTCAGACTTTGCAGCAAATGTTTCAGCGTCAAGTAATCCATTTTTTATATACTCAACAACGCTAATATTGTTACGCTTGAAACCCTTGTCAATTAAGCACCCATCAGAAATAACATAGGCTGCAAATACTACACCATTCGGTTTAGTAACCCGGATAGCTTCACTTATTGCACGACGTTTATCCTCCTCACTATATAAGTGATATAGCGGACCTAAAAGGAGAGTAAGGTCATATTGGTTATCAGCAAACGAGGATAAATCTAAAGCATTTCCCTGTACTATGGTAACTTGCTCGTTTGGCGATGTATTTTTTTGAAAAACCTCAATATTATGTTCAACCAGCTCTACTGCGTCAACGGCATAGCCTTGACGCGCCAAAGCGTGAGAGTACCGTCCTGTTCCGGCACCAATCTCAAGTATATGATCTCCATGCTTTATGTATTTTTCTATATATCGCATAGTGGTAAAAAACTCTACTGTCCCATGCTTTACGATGAGCCGATTATCCTCGTCGTAATTATTGTAGAAATCAATCAGATATGAATTTGTTTGCATTTTTACTCCCCTTTTCTCTGGATAAAGGCAGAAAGAAAACCTGCTATAATTTTTTCCACTTCATCGTGTCTTAAAAACAGTTTTTTTGTAGCTGTTAATACGGCTATTCCGTGGGTATATAGGAACAGGTCTAAAAATAATTTTTTCCCGCTTTCCAAACTTATGCCAAGCATATCCGAAAAGGTTTTTGCTTTTTCAGTATTGCCAATTTCTTTGTAAAAGTCATTAGCTTCTTCCATATCTAAATCCATGTCGCTTATAAAAAGCAATTTGAATAATTGGGATTCCGTTTTTGCGAACTCTACATAGGAAAGTGGGAAAAGCAAATAAGGCTTCGGTTTTTTCACTTGACTGTAATTTTCAACATACTTGTTGTAGTAATCAAAAGCGAAATTGAGAAAATCATTTTTCAATTCTTCCATATTTTCATAGCAAGTAAAAATAGGACGTGTTGAACAATTTAATTCTTTTGCAATACTCCTTGCATTAACGTACTCAAAGCCATTTTCCCTTGTAATAGTCAATACTGTATTCAAGATCATATCCTTTGTTATTTTTGCTTTAGGTGGCATATTCATTCCCCCCTGTCATTTTATATATAACGGTTGTTGCATAACTATTGTTACATAATCTCGCCTGATTGTCAAGCCCACCCAACCAATAGGTATTATTTAAGCTAATAATGGGAACTGTATAGACATATTCAAAAGGAAAGGTGAACAGTAGAATGTAATAGGGTGAATGAAAATGGCAAAACGACCTGTACCGTTATACGATTTTAAGGCTTTCGGGGCAGCCATAAAAGCCGCGAGAAAAGAATACGGCGAGAGCCGGAAAAAGGTAAGCGACGAGTTATATATTTCCCCGCGCTACCTTGCGAATATCGAGAACAAGGGACAACAGCCGAGTTTACAGGTGTTCTATGACCTTGTAACCCGGTATCATATTTCGGTAGATCAATTTTTCTTTCCGAACAGCGACGCGGAGAAATCCACCAATCGTCGGCAGCTTGACGCGCTGCTGGACGGTATGAGCGATAAGGGCATACGGATTGTAACCGCAACGGCAAGGGAAATTACGGAAGTCGAAAAAGAGTAAGCACAAAGCAAAACAGGCAAAAGGACGCTATGGAAACGCATTGTTTCTATGGCGTTTTTCTTTTTCTGCGGAAGTGTTCGGCAAATCTGCGCTTTCATCGTGGGAGAATACGAAAAGATGAATAGCAAGCATAGGAAAGGGGTACCCTTTCCGTATTTTCGCCCCCTGCGCCCTGCGGCGCGGCGGCTGAAAATTGCTTGTTGGGAAGTGTCCCAAACCCTCTTTGCAGGGAGAAAGGAGCGCGGCATGAGCGGCAGGAAACGGACGGTGCAAATCAAATTCAGAGTAACCGAGGAAGAACGGGTATTGATTGAGCAGAAAATGAAGCTCGTCCCCACCCGGAACATGGAAAGCTATCTGCGGAAAATGGCAATCGACGGGTACATCATTCAGATAGACCATAGCGACATAAAGGCTATGACAGCAGAGATACAGAAAATCGGGGGCAATATCAATCAGATAGCGCGGCGCGTCAATGCGACGGGCAGCGTCTATAAAGAGGACATAGAGGAAATCAAGGGGGTGCTTGCGGAGATATGGCGGTTACAAAGATTAAACCTGTTAAAAGCACGTTGAGCAAAGCCCTTGACTATATCCAAAACCCGGACAAGACGGACGGGAAAATGCTTGTGTCCTCTTTCGGCTGCTCCTATGAAACGGCGGACATTGAGTTTGCCTTTACCCTGTCGCAAGCGTTGGATAAGGGAAACAACCTCGCCCACCACTTGATACAATCCTTTGAGCCGGGGGAAGTCGATTACGAAAAAGCCCATGAGATCGGGCGGCAGCTTGCCGACGCGGTAACAAAGGGGCAGCATGAATACGTCCTCACGACGCACATTGACAAGGGGCATATCCATAACCATATCATTTTTTGCGCGGTCAACTTTGTAGACCACCACAAGTACGTTTCCAATAAGCGCACCTATTACGGCATACGCAACATCAGCGACAGGCTGTGCCGGGAAAACGGCTTGTCGGTGGTCGTGCCGGAGAAAGGCAGCAAGGGAAAAAATTATGCCGCGTACCACAAGGAGAAATCCGCAAAAGCAAAACTAAAGATTGCCATTGATACCCTTATCCCGCAAGTAAACAGCTTCGAGGAATTGCTATTCCGTCTGCAAGGGTTGGGCTATGAGATAAAGCGCGGAAAATATGTGTCCTGCCTTGTGCCGGGACAGGAACGGTTTACCCGCTTAAAGACTATCGGCGCAGACTACACCGAGGAAGCAATCAAGGAACGGATAGAGGGCAAGCGTACCCGCGCTGCAAAAGTCCCGCAAGCAGATCGGGGCGTGTCGCTGCTCATTGACATTGAAAACAGTATCAAAGCGGCGCAGAGCCGGGGCTATGAACAATGGGCGAAAATCCATAATCTGAAACAGGCAGCAAAGACGTATAACTTCCTCACAACACACGGAATTGAACAGTACGGGGATTTGACCGCCAAGATTGCAGAAGTCCAGGCGGGCAGCGGACAGGTGGCAGAAGCATTAAAGGACGTGGAAGCAAGGCTTTCCGATATGGCGGTGCTTATCAAGAACATTATCACCTACCAAAAGACAAAGCCCGTCTACGACGCTTACCGCAAGGCAAAGGACAGGGGCAGCTACCGGGCAGACCATGAGCGCGATATAATCCTGCATGAAGCAGCAGTAAAGGCAATCAAGGGGGCGGGCATTTCCAAACTTCCCGATATTGCCGCGCTGCAAACAGAGTACGCCAAGCTGCAAGAGCGTAAAGAAGCCCTATACGCCGACTATGGCAAGCTGAAAAAACAGGTTAAGGAATACGACGTAATCAAGCGGAACATTGACAGCATTTTGCGGCAGCCAAGAGAGCCGGAACAGGAGAAAGGAAAGGAACGGGAATAAAATGAAAATTGTTGATATTACGGCGTGTATCAGAGTAACAAAAGAAAATGATATGTACGGTATGGAATATTATATCGACATAGGGAGCAAAGTGAAAATTACATTCACGGACGGGAAAACCCTTGTAGGATATGTGCAGCGTATTGACTATGGACGTTACATCAGAGAAACCGACTTGCTTGTCGTAAAGACAGAGGACAATACCTTTATCGGCGCAATGCCATATTACATAGCGGATATAGAAGTTTCTGGATAACAGAAAAAGCCGGGGCGCGGCAGCCGATTGTATGGCCACCGCGCCCCAGTTTTCTATGGGTGCAGGAAAAGGCGTTACGCAGTAGAACGCCATTTTTGAAGGAAAAGGTATAAAGTCCTTGCCCTATGGGAAAGCGGCTGTCAGAGCCGCGCTATACAAGGCTTTTTGCGCCCCTATCGCGTAACAGGGAACGCATTTTTCGCATACGCTCGGCGGCTTGTCGGCGGGTGATCCGCTTGCGGCACTCCGGGCAGTATTTGACGCTGTTTGAGCTGGACGCAAAGGACGCGCCGCACTCGATACAACGCCTTTTGTCCTCGGTGTTCATCAGCTCCGCATACAGGAGTTTGTCGGCGGGAAGTACGGCGACGCGAAACCATTTGCAAAGCAGCGAATAGGAAATGAGCTGCGGGCAAACGCACTCGTCCCCGTCGTCCAGCAAAAGGCATTTACCGTCTACGCAGTTGCAGCACTCCCGTTTTACAAGGGCGCCCACTTTCCGGCTTTGCGGCGGCGTCAGCCGCTTTACCGCGCTCATGCTTCATCGGCGGCATAGACGGCAAGCCCCGCGTATTCTTCATCGGTCAAAGCGTCCACTTTGGAAAGGGTGCGCTTTGCAAGCTCCCGCATATTCGCGTCCATATCGGGCAGCGCGGCGGTCATGTTCTCCATAAGCTGCGCCTTGCCGCCCTCGTGGTAAATGCTCATAAGGTTTGTTTCTTCAACGGTAAACTGTACCATACTATACCTCCAATTCGTGATTTTTCGCCTTTACGGTCTTTTTCTGCGCCGCCCGTTCCTTTTCGGCTCGAAGCTGCGCCCGGATAGAGGGCTTTTCCTGCTTTGCGCCGCCGCGCTCTTTCTCCGCTTTGATTGCGACAGCATAGTCCGCAAGGGAGATCGGCTCGCCCGCCTTTACCTTTTGCTCCAGCTCTCCGGCGGTGGGCGTCTGCGGCGTGTTATTGATAAGCCCGTCAAAAGTGTTGTCGTTCTGCTCTACGGTGTCCTCGATGTGCTTTAAGGGGTTGACCTTTTCCGGCTGTTCGGCGGGAATAGCAAAAGCCCGCGTCCCATTCCCCATAATCAGATACTTGCCGTCCTCGGATTGATGATGAAGCCCGTACCCGGCAACTTCCATTTGCTCGCGGCTCATGGCGGTTACATAGAAAGTCCCCCGCGGCGTTTTCACGGTTTCGCCCGTTTCCAGCTCGTCGGGGGTAAGCTGCCGCCCCTGCTCCTTGAAAAACTCCGGCACTTCCCGATAGCCGATACTGTCTACATAATGGGCGGCGTCCCTGCCGTCCCGATGAAGCACCACAATATCGGAAACGGAAAGGCTATGTCCCTTGAAGTCGGCGGGGTGGTCGATATTAAAACGGGTGTAAATATCTTCAAGGGAAGTGTCCGGCGCAAGGGGCGCGGTATAGATCAGCTCATAATTTGCCCGGTCTACGGCTTGTCCCGCCGCTTGCAGACGGTCATAAGGCTCAAAGCGCAAGTCCCTTGTTTCGTCCCCGCGCTTTAACTGATAAATGGAAAAGGTGTCTTTATCCTGTCCGGCTTCCTGCGCCTTTGCGTAAAGCTCTTTCACTTCGCCCTGCGTCAACTCCCCGGCGTTGAGCTGCGCCATCAGCTCGCGGCACTTCTCCGGCGTACCGATATACAGTACGTCCCCGATCTGCGCTTTCCCGTCCTCCTGCGGGATATATGCCTGTAAAAAGCAAAGGTTTTCCCGGCTGTCGCTGCGCGGGTTTGTGTGTACCTTGTAAATCGGCTCCGGCGCGGGTGCCTCCTGTGAAGCCGATTTTTGCTGCCGGATATGCGCCCGTAAAAGCTCTGAGGGCTTTTCCCCGGAAAGGGGCAAAATGGATTTGATGTAGTCTGCGGAACGGTATGCGTTATCGGTAAGCTGCCGTTGCCATGCTTCGGCTTTGGGCGACCACCGAAAACCGTTTGACTTTAATTCTTCCCGCGTGGCGGCGTCCGGCTTTTCTTCAAAGAGGATTTGCAGACGGTTTGCTTCGGCGTTGGCTTCTACCTTGCCGCCCTCAAATTCCCAGCCGACATAGCCGATTTCCCGTTGCTGCGAAAGGGATTTGATACGCTCTTTCACACGCCGGATTTCCGCGCTGTTGTTGGATAACGCCCATGTCGGATAGGGCTTATCCTCGATATGCCACTGGCTCGCCATATCCGCTTTCATTTTCTCGATACTCTCCGCAGATAAATGGGGGCAGCCGTCAAGGGTTTTATGCTTGCGGTAATAGGCGTTTACCGCTTTCATAGTTTCCTGCGCTTTCTCCAAGCCCGCAAGTTTCTTTTCCAGCTTTTGAACCGCCTGCGGGTCGTCCGCGCTGATACCGCCCATGCCGGTACTGCGGATTTTATCGAGTAAGCCTTGAATGTCCTGCCACTCCCGGTAATTGGTATCGCGGGCGGCGTTCTGCTTTTCCTTTTTACGGACGGGGAAATTAGAGCCGCCCGCAATCAGAATAGAGGGAACGCGGGCGTCGATCTCAAAGCCCTTGTTCATATTCGCCGCAAGTTTCCGGGCGTAGGTATCAAGCAGACTGTCGATTTTCTCATGGTACATCGGGTCTACCCGCGCTTTCTGCCGCTCGGCAAGCTGTACGGCTTCCTCTACATAGCTGCGGTATTCTGCCGTTGCGCTACCGGGCTTGTAGTCGGAATAGCTGTTCATTTCCTTTGCGCGGCGGGCGGCAGCTTCGTTGATCGGATAGTATTTCACGGCGGGCGGCTCAGCTTCCTGTGGGGCGCTTTCCGGCGGCGTCGCCTGTTCCGTCTGCTCCTGTGCGGGCTCCGGCGTGATAGGCTGCGCTTCCTGCTCCTGTACGGCGGCTTTCTCCTGCTGGATTTCAGCAAAATGCCCGTCAATGGTTTCAATCAGCTTTGCGGCGGTGCTGCGGATTGTTTCAAGAGAGCCTTTCAGCTCCGAAAGCTCCTTGCCGCTGCTCCACCCGGCAACATATCCGAAAGAATAGTCGGACGTGTCAAGCCCGTAGTGTTGGCAGACGGCGTAAGCGACGCTTTCCGCCTGTACCTCGCGGGTACGGCGGTCGTGGCGCGTAGGGTCGTCCGGGGCGGTGTCGTGCATAGTCGCATGGGATATTTCGTGAATTGCCGTTTTAATGTTCTGTAATTCACTCATGCCCTCATGGATTGCAATACGGTTTTCTTCATAATAACAGCGTCCTTTTGCGCCGCCGTCCAGCGTTTCAAAGGCAATGGCAAAGGGGGAAGTCCGTTCAAGGGCTGCGAAAAAGTCCCGGTACTGCTCCACATCACCCGTCAGCTCGGAAACAGAGAGGTCTGGCAGCTCCTTTCCCTCGGTCTGCGATACGTCAAAGACAGATACCACCTTGTAGGCGGGTATGGTAATTTCCTGCGTTTCCATGACAGGCTTTCCGTCCGCGCCGATCACGGGCATTTTCGTGTCCGGGTCGATTTTCTCCCGTTCCTTTTTGACTTTGTACGGGGCGGGGGCAAGTATCTTGATCGCCTTTTCTCCGGGCTTCACATGGCGGTCAAACTCCTTTTCCCATTGACGGTAGCCCTTTACCAAATTGCCGCCCTGCATGGCAATCAAGAGGGTGTTGTTCAAGCTGTAATTGTGAAACTTTGACATGGTACGCAAATACTCCGCGTACCGCTCGCTTTCAAACACGCCCATAATGCCCTGTTCCAGACGGTCGGTAATCTCTTTCATTTTGTCGGCGGGGTTGTCCGCCGTAAGGATAAGGGGGATAACCGGGCGCGGCTCGGCGGCGGGCGGCATGGTAGCCGCCGCGTCAAAGTCTATCCGTTCTGTTTCGTCGCGCTCCGGCTGCGGGTAGCTCATAATGCGGTATTCTTTGGGTATGTCGCTTTCGCGCCCGTTGTACCACTCGGAAAAGGTGTTTTTGTTGTTATAGATATAGCCCTGTTCGGTAAATCTGCCCCCGTCGTTGATAGCGGCGTCCCGCCCGTATTCCTCATACATGAAATACCGCTTTGCTTCTTCCGGCAGCTCCAATTCGTCCAGCTCGTCAATCAGATAGTAGCCGTAATCTTCTTCGTTTTGGACGGTGGGATAAATCCAATAGCAGTCAAGGTTTTGTGCAAGGTTGATAAGGTCTTTGAGATTTCCGGCATACTCGCCCAGCGTAACCGCCGCCGCAAACTTCGCTTTATCCTCGTCGCGCTGCATTTCAAGCAGCTTTCCAAGGTAATTTAATTCGTCTATGCTGCCGCTTTGGATAACGGAAAGCGGCACATCAAAGGGGCATTGTTCGGTATTTGCAAAGCCGCCCACAAATAAATCTTGCGGGTTTTCTGCGGTAACGCCAATATTCCTCATAGCGTCGTGAAGCTGCTCCGTCGTGGCGGGCATAGAGAGCCATGCGCCGTCCGTCTGTCCGGCTTCAAGGCGGCTATGGTTTCCAAGTAAGATAGAAAATTGTTCGCTCATTTGGTCGCTCCTTTCGTTTCAGATTTTCAAGAGGGTTTGGGACACTTCCCAACAAGCAAAATCCCCGCAATCGTCGTCAGACGAAAACGGGGATTTTTACGGAAAGGGTACCCCTTTCCTATGCTTGCTGCGTAACTTCTCTGTCCCTCTGGATTGCAATTCGGTAGTTGACGTACTTCCCGCCTGTATCGGCTAACAGGATAGTGCCGTCGTAGGTTTTCCCCGTTTTCGGGGAGTACAGCTTTTTGACTTTCACTTTCCCGTCTTTCAAGAGGGCGGCGGCAATCTTCGGGGAAAAGGTTACTTTCCGTTCCTCAAAAAATCGGTCATTCTTCCACATGGTAAAGGCGCAATCCCTGTTCGCGCAGTAGTAGTTTTTCCTGCCCTCGTAGATGTTCGCGCCGCAACGGGGGCATTTGCCGATCACCGGCTTTTCCTCTTTGAAACGCTCCTTTTCCTTGTCGGAAAGGAAAGGATAGGTGCTTACCAGCTCCCGCGTCATGGTTTCAATGCCCGTCATAAAGCTGTCCGGGTCGGCGTTGCCCTTTGCAATCTGCGTCAGATTGTTTTCCCAATCGGCGGTAAGCTGCGGGGAAGTAAGTACCTCCGGCAGGACGCAGATAAGCTCAATCCCGCTTTTGGTCGGAATGAGCTGTTTCCCCTTGCGCTCCACGAAGCCGCCCTTTACCAGCTTTTCAATGATAGCGGCGCGGGTGGCGGGCGTCCCAAGCCCCCGGCGTTCCGCGTCCGGGTCGGTTTCCTCATTCCCGGCGCGTTCCATAGCAGAGAGCAGCGACGCTTCGTTATGGGGCTTCGGCGGAGTCGTGAAATGCTCCGTAACCGCCGCTTGTGGGTTGTCAAAGGTCTGCCCCTCGGCAAAAGGCGGCACGTCCAGCGAAAGGGCGTTTTCCTCGTCGTCCTCGGTATCGGTTTTCTTTTTCAGCGTCGCCATAAAGCGGCGTTCCAAGCCTTTCCACCCCTCGGCAAGCACCGTCTTTCCCTGTGCGGTAAAAATCTGCCCCGCGCAGGAGAAAACCGCCGTAACCGCTTCAAAGATATGCGGCTCGGCGCAAGCCATTAAAAGACGCGCCCCTGCAAGGGTAAGGATATTGCGCTCGCTTTCCGGCAGCGCGGCAAGGTCGGCTTTTGCAAGCTCCATTGTAGGGATAATCGCGTGGTGGTCGGACACCTTTTTGCTGTCCAGCAAACGGGAAAATTCCGGCGTGAAGTCTGCGCCCTGCATAAAGGGCAGCTTTCCGGCAAGCAGGGCGGCGATCTGCGCCGCCGTACCGCCCATGTCGTCGGTAAGATAGCTGCTGTCCGTTCTCGGATAGGTAAGCAGCTTCTTTTCGTACAGGGCTTGCGCCAAATCAAGGGTCTGCTTTGCGGTATAGCCGTAAATGCGGTTTGCTTCCCGCTGCAAGCTGGTAAGGTCAAAGAGTTTCGGCGGGGCAACGGTTTTCTTCTCGCGGGTAACGGAAGTACAAACCGCCTGTGCCGCTTCGCAAGCGGCTTTCAAATTCCCGGCTTCGTCTGCGGCGTGGATCTTCGCACTTGTGGCTTCCACGCCGGAGAGGGACAGACGCACATGGTAGTATTTTTCTTTCTTAAAGGTAGTAATGGCGGCGTCCCGGTCTACAAGCATTTTGAGCGTCGGGGTCTGGACGCGCCCCACATTCAGCGGTTTTCCATACAGGCAGGAAAACAGGCGGGTCATATTGATACCGATTATCCAATCGGCTTTTGCCCTGCAAAGGGCAGAGGAATAAAGGGGGTCGTACTCTTTCCCGTCCTTGAGGGACGCAAAGCCCGCCTTGATTGCGCTTTCTTCCATAGAGGAAATCCAAAGGCGGCGCATGGGCTTTTTGCAGCCCGCCACATCATAGACAAAACGGAAAATGAGTTCTCCCTCGCGCCCTGCGTCGCAAGCGTTGACGACTTCGGAAACGTCGGCGCGGTGCATGAGGTCTTTTAGAATTTTGAATTGCTTTCCCTTGTCGCTGGCAACGGCGTACTGCCATTCCTGCGGCAGAATGGGTAAGCTGTCATAGCTCCATTTTTTGTACTGCTCGCCATAGGCGGCAGCTTCCGCAAGCTGTACCAAATGCCCCACGCACCAGGAAACAAGGCAGCCGTTTCCTGCGATATACCCGTCCTTCTTCTCCTTTGCGCCCAGCGCGGCGGCAATCGTCGCCGCCACGCTCGGCTTTTCAGCTATGATAAGTATTTCACTCATACGGTTTCGTCCTCCTGTTCGTCGGCTGCTGCGCCGTCGGGCAGCTCGCCGTCCGCTTCCTCGTCCTCGTCGTAATCATCAAAATCGTATTCATCGAGATTGTCATTTCCCTTTGCCGCGTCCTTTTTTGGCTTTAAGACTTTGAAATAATAGAAGGCTGCGCCGCCACCTCCGGCAAGGATAAGGACGATCAGCAGAATACCGCCGATGTTACCCTGCGTTTCTTCTTCCGGCTGTTCGGGTTCCTCCGGCTCGGCTTCCTTGCCCGTACACTCGCCCAGATTGACAGAGCAGACGGGGCAAGCGGTATTGACGGCTCCGGCTTCGCATTTATCCGTACAGTTGCAGACGGCGGGCGTTTCTTCCGTCTGCCCGTCCTCGTCCTCCATAAGAGCCATAAGGTCGGCTTCGTCTACTTGATTGAGGAAATGGACGGTGTTTTCGCCCTCGTCGTCCCGGTCAATGATGATATAGAAATAGTTGCCGCTTTTGGTGGTAACGGTAATGAGCTGCTTGTTGCCGCCGTAGTCGTCCACAAGGGTAGCGTTCCCGTCCGGGGTAAGGGGCGGCGTGTCCTCGGTTTCTTCCACAACAACGCCCGTATCGTTGGTGGCGTCGTTCTCCGGCGTCTGTGCAAAGGCGGTAACAGAAAAGCCGCCCATGAGCATAAGGGCGGCACAAAGCGCGGTCAAAGTCCTTTTGATTTTATTCTTCATTCGCTGCGTCCTCCTGTTCTTCGGCGTAACCGTCTGCGGGGAGAGCCGCCATACCGGGGATTGCGTCGCCGGACAGCATGGCGGTAAGCTCCTGCGGGGTAAGGCGCATAGCCCGCACAAGCTGGACGATTTGCAGGTTTTCCGCTTCGGTTTTCTGCGCGGTAAGCTCTTTGAGCTTGTTCTGATACTCGGTGATCTTCTCGCGGGTCTTTTGGATTTCCCGGTCAAGACGTTCAATTTTGTTCATAGCCATAGATAAAATTCTCCTTTCTTCGGTGGGTCAGTCCCAATTCATCAGCCCATACCCTTTGATACATTCATAGGTAAGGGCATAGCTCTTGATTTTACAGGCGTCGCCGGAATTACCCTCGACGGTATAAACGCGGCTTCCGTCTGTGCCGATCACAATGCCTACATGGTCTGCGCTGCCGTCTAAATCCCAATCGAAAAAGATAGCGTCGCCGGGGGCGATATTCTCATAATCCCTCGCGCCCCATTGTCCCCGCGATTGAAACCACGGGACGCCCTGCGATTGACAGCCGGAAAAGCGCGGCTCGCTTGCGCCCGCCTGATTGTAGCACCAGCTCACGAAACAGGCGCACCACTCCACGCGGGAATTGAAGCCGTACCAGCTCCAATAGGGATAGCCGCCCACATTCCCGACTTGCTGCTTCGCAAGGTCTACAAGGGCGGTATTGCCGGGACGGGTACCGTTTACGAACTGTACCCCGCTTATGTCCTCGGACGGGCTTCCGTCGGGAGAGCCGCCGCCGAAAATAAGCGGCTTGTTGCCGCTCGTTTCCATATAGACGCGGAACATTTCAAGCTGCTCGTCGTTCAACAGCTCCGGCGCAAGGGACGTGATCGGGCGGGTTTCCAGCTTGACGTTGAGGATATAGTAGTTATACGGTACCTCTACGGTGTAGCTGTTGCCCTCGCTGTCCGTCCTCGTTTCGGTGCGGTAGCGTACCTCCACTTCCTCGGTCAGCGTGAGGGTGTATTGCATATCAAAGATACGCTCAATTTCTGCCTGTGCGCTCTGCGGGGTGTAGCTTTGCAAAAGCGCGGTCAGATAGGACGCTAATTCGTGCGGGTTATGCCCGATAGCGTCAAGGTTGTAGCGGTATTCATCGTAGCCGGGGTGGGTGTTTTCGATGTTGTCAATCTCGGCTTGCAACTCGTTTTCCATAGCGGCGTAGTTGTTTTCCACCGCCACAAGGTCGCTGTCCTCCGATGTGTAGGAAGTCCCCACAACGCCGTTGACCGCGCCGGAAAACATAGAGGAACAAGAGGACAGCCCCGCAAAAATGATGATGAACAAAAGCAGCGCGGCAATCGCAATCAGTACGCCTACCGGGTGCCTTGCCACAAAGAGCGCGGCTTTCCTTGTTTCCTCGGCAGTTTTCTTTGCCGCCTTGCGGGTGCTTTCCGCCGCTTTTTTCGCGGTGGCTGCGCCGCCTTTCCTTGCCGCTTTTGCGTATTCCCGCTTGATTTTCTGCTTCTGTATGAAACGGGAAAGGGGGTTGCTGCGAAGCTGCGGGTTCTCATACAGGGCTTTGTGATAGAAAAAGTTGGCGTTTGCCTTTGCCGCCGCTTTTTCCGCTTGCGCCGCCTTGCGGTAAGGTTTCAGCTTATGGCTGCGGTAGCCCTCTTTGACCTTTCGGACACCGTATTTCCCCATGCGCTCGGCGGCTTCCTCGGATTTGTGCGCCCCCTCAACGCCGGAATTGTCTTTCTCCACGGAATGTATCTTGTTGTGGACGAAAATCCCGGCTTCCTGCGCGGGGCGGGATAAGGGATTGCGCTTGCCCTCGAAGCTCGGCGGCGTTTCCTGCTTGTCAAATTGCAGCCGCGATTTCTTCTTTGGGGGAAGTGCCGCCCGCGCTGCGTCCAGACGATCGGCGGCTTTGTCCGATTTCTTGATGTACTTTTCCAGCTCCGGCGTTGCCCGTTCCTCGTCGGTAAATTGCAGACGGGACGGCTGCGCCTTTGACGCTGCCGCTTCCTGCGCTCGCCGGACAGCCTTTTTCGACGCTTTCCGGGTCTGCCCCGCGCCGATATGCTCCATGACGCGCTCGGCGGCTGCGTCCTGCGGCTTTGAAAAATGCTCCGGCGCGTGGGGCAAGGGAGAGGACGGGGAAGCCGCCTCTTGAAGCTGCGCCGCGTCCTGTGCGGCTTGCTGCTCCGGCGTTTTCTGAAAATCCGCGTCCTGTATGCGCTTGCTGATAAGCTCGCTTTCGCCCGTGGTCTGGTTTTGCTCGGTCAGCCCGTCGCGGCTCATTTTCTGCGTGATTTTGTCGCGGGGCTTCATCGGGTCTTTCAAGTGCTTTCACCTCCAATCCGCGCCCTCGCAAGGGCGCAATACTCAATGTTAATCTCAATGCCGATATAATGGCGGTTAAGGTCTTTTGCCGCTTTACCCGTAGTACCGCTTCCAAAGAATGGGTCTATCACAATGCCGCCTTTCGGGCAGCCCGCCAAAATACAGGTTTCCGCTAACTTCGGCGGGAACGCGGCAAAATGCCCGCCCTTGTAAGGGACGGTGTTAATCAGCCATATATCCCGCTTGTTCCGCATGGTGGGGATCAGCGCGTCGTCGTAGTAACCGCCTTTCCGCGCTTTGTTGATACCCTGCACTTTACCCTGTCCGGGTACTTCCTCGGCGTATTTGTGTCCGGCTGCGCGTCCCTGCCTGTACCGCGCCGCCGTCGTGGGGGCTATCGGTTCGGCTATGGCGGCAGCGTCATAGAAATACTGCTTTGACTTTGCAAGCAGGAAAATGTGTTCGTAGCAACGGCTCGGACGGTCTTTGCAGCTTTCAGGCATAGGGTTTTCTTTCTGCCAAATGATGTCGCTGCGTAAATACCACCCGTCCGCTCGCAGGGCAAACGCCAACAGCCACGGAATACCGATTAAATCCTTTTGCTTGCAGTTCGGAGCGCGGCGGTTAAGGGATAGGCTCTGCCCGTTCCTGCCCTTTGGATTTTTCGGGTCGGTGTAGCCGCCTTTGCTGCCGGTGCCGCAGTAGGTGTCTGCGATATTCAGCCAAAAGGTGCCGTCCGGGCGCAATACACGTTTCAGCTCATGGAATACGGCGACAAGCCGATCAATGTACTGCTCCGGCGTGTCCTCGCGCCCGATCTGCGCGTCAAGCCCGTAGTCCCGCAGGGCATAATACGGCGGGCTGGTAACGCAACAATGGACGCTTTCATCGGGCAGCTCCCGCAGGGCGCAGAGGGCGTCCCTGTTGATGATTACGTCCGTTTTCATGCGTCGCCCACTTCCTCCGGCTTTGTCGTCATTACGCGGTAAAGCTCGGTATCTTTCGGGAAACGGTCGATAAAGGGCAGTACCACGTTGCCGTAGAAAATAAGCCCCTCGCCCGCTTCGGTGTGGGTAACGTACTTCATCTGCTGCGGGGAAATATTGAGCTGCCTTGCAAGGATAGCCCGGTCGCCCTGCGCCTGATTGAGCATGAGGACAAAATCGCTG
>ERZ1643246.59-NODE-59-length-143812-cov-13.254415_pt1 | contig 143812 bp, 135 predicted proteins | sample MGYA00579265_ERZ1643246 | MGnify/ENA primary metagenome ERZ1643246 (study PRJEB29033, sample SAMEA4952261) | chicken gut metagenome | biome: Broiler Chicken; feature: Gastrointestinal Tract; material: Caecum | place: Ireland | collected 2018 | study: Broiler...
TGTTTGTTTTAGAAAAGAGTCCGCTCTGATCCCAGATCAGGGCGGACTTTGCTTTTTCCTTGTGTTGTTTTGCTCTTAAATTTTAACTTTTTATGAAGGATTGAATTGCCGGTTGAATACACTTTATTTTTATTTTATAATAAAAATATAGATGATTTCAGAAAATAAAAGGAGAGGTGCTTTCCATGAAAAAAGTATTCAGTCTGATACTCAGCCTGATCATGGCGGTCTGCGTTCTGCCGGCAGGCGTTGCCTTTGCAGCAGGATCAGGCGCAATCAGCGCAGGGCAGACAGCCACGGTAACATTAGACCATGACGGAGATACATATATTTTGCATTTTACTCCGGAAAGAACAGGCGAATACCGTATTGCATCCCATCTGGGAGAGGATATGGTGGATCCGTTTTGCTATATTCGAGACAGCAAAGGTCTGCCTGTAGTTGACGATTCTCTTTGTGATGATGTTATAGGTGAGGATGGAACAAGAAATCCCAATTTTGATGTTACAGCAGAGTTTACGGCGGATGAAGAATATACGATTATTTGCCAGTCCACGCACATCACCGGCCCGGTTTCCTATTCTGTGGAACTTACGGAAGTGAATCCGCCGGAACCTGATTTGCCGGAAGTTTCGGCGCCTGTTTTACAGGCAAAAGAGCGTACCCAAACGGGCTTTACCGTGTATTGGGATGATGTGGAGGGCGCAACAGAATATCAGATCTATGACGCAACCCATGACCCGGCTGCTTTTATCAAAACGGTAACGGAAAACGAATATGTATTTACCGGCCTTACTCCAAACACGGAATACAAAATTCGCGTAACCGCAGCCAATGCAGAGCATAATGCCTCCTCGGAGATCTCTGTCACCACCCTTGCGCAAGAGAAACCGGAAGGCCCAAAACCGCAGGCGCCAACAGGATATAATGTGTATGCGCGCGGCGACGGCGGAACGGATCTTTACCTTGAATGGAACCGCGTTGAAGGTGCAGACGGTTATAAAGTTTATATCTATACGGGCGCTCCCGGTGAAGAGGGGTATACCGAAACCCTTAAGGGCACAACAAGTGAAAACAGATTCGTGTTTACGGATCTCATCCCGGCATGGGAATATAATGTAAAGGTTACTGCGTATAACGAATACGGCTATGCGTCATCCAATACCAGAGTATGCGCGGCGCCGCTGCCGGTTGAAAATGTTACAGCCACGGCAAACGGCAATACCATTACCGCAAAATGGGATGTGCAGGCGTCTCACGGCTACTACATTCAGTGGTCAACAGATCAAGATTTTCAGCAGGATGTAAACGGCGCGTTCATTACGGGTTCCGGCGCAACCAGTTACACGATCCCGGTAAACAGCAATGATACATATTATGTGCGCGTTCGGGCGTGGAAATGGTATCAGGATCAAAGGCTTTACGGCGATTTCTGCGCTGCGGTAAAAGCCGGCACAAAACCCCAGGCGCCAATAGGATATAACGTGTATGCGCGCGGTGACGGCGGAACGGATCTTTACCTTGAATGGAACAACGTTGCCGGAGCGGACGGATATCGTGTATATATCTATACAGGCACTTACGGTCAGCCGGGCTACACGGAAACCTTAAAGGGTATAACAGAGGAAAACAGATTTGTGTTTACGGATCTTGTTGCAGCGTGGGAATATAACGTAATGGTTGTTGCGTATAACGATTACGGCTCCGCCTCATCCAAAACCCATGTGTGTGCAGCGCCGTCCCCTGTTTTGAATTTCAGCGCCGAAATGAACGGCAGCACGATCAACGCAAAATGGGATGTGCAGGCGTCTCACGGCTATTACATTCAGTGGTCAACAGATCAAGATTTCCAGCAGGATGTAAACGGCGCGTTTATTACGGGTTCCGGCGCAACCAGTTATGCAATCGGTGCAGACAGCAATGAAACGTATTACGTGCGTGTCAGAGCATGGAAATGGTACCAGGGCGCAAGGCTTTACGGTGATTTTACACAGCCGGTAATGGTTCCCGATTAAAAGTATACTTCTATAGACAGAATGGAGGAAGGCAGTGTAACAGCTGTAACTTTTAACCGTGCCGTGCCTTGAGGAAGCCTTTTGGAAATGCTTTATTATACAAAAGAGTTCAGCGCTTTGCGCATTGTATGAACACGATTTAGCCTGATATAATCGGTACGCAGGAACTGAATCAGGCTTGGTAGCCTTGAAACGCGGATGAGCGATTATGATTCCTATGGGGTTAAACGCACGGAGATGAAAATGAAAATAAATCTGAAATGAATGCGGTTTTCTGGCGTAAAGATAAATACACTGCTGTGGATAAGGACACTTTCTGGCTTTCGGAAACTCCGGATACCCAAAGCAAGTATGACGGCGCCGGGTGCAACAGAATATGCACATGGGTGCTTTTGCGGGAAACAGAAACCGGAAAATTACTGCTCCATACGAATACGCATCTTGATAATGCAAGCAGTGAAACGGCAAATTTCGGCGCGCGGCTTATCATGCAGCGCATGCAGGCACTGTCAGAGAAATATCCGCAGGCGCAGATCGTTCTTACGGGCGATTTTAATCAGAACCGCGGCATGGCGGCTTATAATGCCGTTGCCGCAGAACTCAGTGATACGCTTTCCGCTTTTCCGGGCAGGGCAGACGGAACATATCAGAACCGGGGTGAAACGGACAGATCGGAGCCGATCGATTTTATCTTTGTGTTTGATGATTTTAATACGCTTAATTATGAGATACTGGATGATATACCGGAGGGCTATGTAAGCGATCATTACGGGGTTTATGCGGAATTTTCACTTGAATGATCTGTTTGATCACCGTTAAATTGAAAATGACCGGTTAATAAATTAACCGCGGCTGCTTGAAAGCAGCCGCGGTTTTTATATGCCCTGCGTTTTCGGCAGATTTATAAATGCTGTTAAAATCAAACTTTTTCTTTCGTTAAAAAATCGGAGCGGACTTTTGTCCGCTCCTTTTTTCGGCACATGGCCGGCATTATCACCGGGGTGTTGGTGGTGATAAATACAATATCATTTTAACACATTTATTTATAAAAATGTTATTTTTTAGCAAAAATATAAAGAATTATATAAAACGGTGCAATAAGGCGGTTATATGTAAATAAGTTTGCACAATAAGCATATCCGATCATAAATATAATAATGCAGATGTGCTAATATGCTTGCATTTATTTATTCATTGCTTCTTATGATTTTATTCGTTCTGATTTTGTTATCTTAAATCAAAAGTTTCCGTAACCTCATTTTGTTCATCACCGGAAAGATAGGTAATCTCAAGCGCTGTGCGGTCTTCGGAAAATTTTGCGCTTACCACAGGCGTGTCAAGCGCAGAGAAATCGGGTTTAAATTCCCTGTAATATAAACCTTTATCAAAAATATTACGTACCGCAACAGTCCTGTTTTCAAAAGTGTTTTCGCGCGGTGTGTTTATATATGCAATCATATCGTTCGAATTTGCTATAACATATAAAAATTCTTCGGAAAAAGCATCTGTTTTGCCGTTATAGTATTTGTGTACGGAAATTCCGGTTCCGTAGCCTATCTCTATATCTACAATATTCTCATCTGTCATTGATACCGAAAGCGGTCTGCCGGTAGTTTCACTGAGTACGGTTTCACCCTTTGCGTTGTATATTTCATAAGTTTCGGAAAGCGTACCGCCGAACACCCTGAAATACTTTCCGTCCGAAATGATATTTACATCGTTTTGCACGTTGGTTTTGGAATCATTTTCTTGCTTAATGTATGTGCTGTAGTCAATCCATTCGTCAAAATTGCCGAAACCGCCGCTCGGGCGCTGTCTTGAAACTGTTGTTAAAACTGATTCGGGGTATTCCGTGTCGCTCAGGCTGACGCGTGTAAAAGTTCCGTCCGGGTAACAGGCGTAAAACATATCGTTGAAAACAGCACAGTCATAATCGGCAATTCTCAGGTCTCTGCATATGTAGCCGTTTTCTCGCCCGCCTTTGCCGGCGGTATTTATTATCTCACCGTTTGTAATATCGCAATACATATAATCAAGGACACCTCCGCCCGTGTCCGCCATGAAAAATATTCTGTCCTCAAACATTCGATATGCGCACATGGAATCCGGCAGTTCGCAAATGAATTCCAGCCCATCGGAATCATCGCCAAGGTAAAACGAATATAATTCATGGCGACCGTTTTCCTTTGAATATCTCTCGCAGTAAAAACTGTTTCGCCACAGACCCAAAGATATAAAATGCCGGTCTGAATCATTCCGGAAAAGTTCGGTGGATTTATCTTCTTCCTCGTCATAGGCAATATTGCCGGCAAGCACCATTCCGTCTTTAACAAGGAAATCGCCGTAGCCGTTAAGCCCGCTTATCAGCAGTTTTTCGGCGCCGGTCAGCATATTACGGCGGTATAAATTATATTTTTGCTCACCGCCTGAAATTTCATTCACAAGATAATAAAGTTTGTTGTGAAAAACGGTAAATGAAATGATATCCGCATCGCCGTTTGTCATAAGTTTTACTTCGCTGTTTTTATCCGTTAAGTCAATCCGCGCAATATATTCGGCGGTGTCGCTCTGCGTGCCCGCATATGTTTTATAATACATATAATCGCCGTATATAAAAGGCTCGGAAAAATCATTTTTGTTAATTTCCGTGTATTCGTAAGCGGCGGAGATCGTGTCGCAGTCGTTTTGAATTATGTAAAAATCATTTTGCTTTGAAAGACAGAAAATATCCCCGTATCCGGAAAAAACATGTTGCTGAACAGCAAGGCTGTAGTCGCCTGTGTCGATTTTTTCTCTTTCGGGTATGCATATAATTGCGCTTTGCAGTATCAGCAATAACGACAAAACAATTAACGACCCTCTTAAATCTGCTGTTTTCATTTTTATCCTCCAAAATAAGTGGTATTAAAATTCGCCGTTCTGCTTATCACTGCATCAGTGCGGAGTTTATTACAATGCTTACAGCATTGCATATTATATAAAGCACAATACACGGGTCAAAACATAGTGTGTATTTTTTTGAATGCGGTGGAGCAATACTTTCAGCATTTATAGGCGGTGCTTTGGTATATCCAATCACACCGATGATACCAAATATAAGTTCATATACATATGTTTTTTCTTTAACTCCCTGCGATCTATTATAAAATATACTGCAAAACGCATGAGCAACCCGCTTATAATATCAGCAGGCACGAATAAAAGGTGAAAGTTTCGCCAAAAGGGCAGTATTGGCGAGAATCGCAGTAAGAAACTGTGTTATATCGTTTTTGATTCCGCCGTAATCAAACGGAAAATACATATAATTCACTTGTTTTTCTTTTGTATTTTTGTTGTCCATATCTTTTGCTCTGCCGCTTTGCGTCTGGATTTTGGTTTTTATGCATAATACCCCTAATTTAAGTATATAATGACTGGTTTGTATTTGCAACTATAAAATTCCGGCGGAGAAAATTGCGCGCGTAAAATTTCACCCCGTTTTGTTTTTGCGCCTGCGCCTTGCGTTTTTCGCTGTTTTGGCGCTGATTTCTTTTGCTCTTTTAAAAAGAAAAAGCCGAATTTGTGCTAAATTGATAAAAAAATAACCAAATATTCAAAACTTTTATTGAAAAAGTATAGATTTTTGTTAAATTTTATTGTAAAATAAAAGTCAATTCGTTTTTTCAAAAATCGGGGGAGTACTATGAAGAATATGCTTACGGATGAAACCCGCAGCCAGCGGGAAAAATTAAACAAAGTGTTTGAAAAATATAAGGACACGCCGGGCAGACTGATGCCTGTTTTGCAGGAGGCGCAGGAGATCTACGGCTATCTGCCGTATGAGATACAGCAAAGGATCTCTGAAGCGCTGAATATCTCCATTTCCGATGTTTACGGCGTTGCGTCCTTTTACAGCCAGTTTAACCTTACACCCAAGGGAAAGCATCAGATTTCCGTTTGCCTCGGCACAGCGTGTTATGTGAAAGGCGCAAACAAAGTGCTGGAGCGCATTGAGGAAAAGCTTGGCATCAAAAACGGGGAATGCACAGAGGACAGACTGTTCAGCATTGATTCCTGCCGCTGCGTAGGCGCGTGCGGACTGGCGCCTGTTATTATGATCGACGACGAGGTGTACGGCAACCTGGATGTAGATAAGGTGGACGCGATTCTGGATATGTATATAGAGAATGAGAAAGGCGGTGTGTCTGATGACGATCAGTGAACTCAATGCGATCAAAGAACGCAACAGAGATATTGTTTTGGTCAGAAAACTTGCCGCTTCTGAAAGTGAAAAACTGGAAAAGAAAACGGAATACAGAAAACAGGTGCTGGTGTGCGGCGGCACGGGGTGCACTTCCTCCGGCTCCAAAAAAGTGCTTAAAGCGCTGAATAAAGAACTGGAAACGCAGGGTATAGACGATGTGCTTGTGGTCAGAACAGGCTGTTTCGGCCTTTGCTCGCTCGGCCCGATCATGATCGTCTATCCCGAAGGGTCTTTTTACAGCAAAGTCACCGCGCAGGAAATCCCGGAGATCGTTGCCGGCCATTTGAAAAAAGGCGGCAAGCCGATCAACAAATACCTTTACCCGGAAACGGTACATAAAGACGGCAGTACGATTCCGCTTGCCGAAACTTCTTTTTATAAAAAACAGATGCGCATTGCCCTGCGCAACTGCGGCATGATAGACCCCGAAAATATTGAGGAGGCGATCGGCGCAAACGCCTATCAGGCGCTTGCCAAAGTGCTGACGCAGATGACGCCGCGGCAGGTGATAGACGAACTGCTGGAGGCAGGGCTGCGCGGCAGGGGCGGCGCCGGATTCCCCACCGGGCGCAAATGGTCCTTTGCCATGGCGCAGGAAAACGACACGAAATATGTTTGCTGCAACGCGGATGAGGGCGACCCCGGCGCGTTTATGGACCGTTCGGTTCTGGAGGGAGACCCCCACGCTGTTATAGAAGCCATGGCGATCGCGGGTTACACGATCGGCGCAAAACAGGGCTTTGTTTATGTGCGTGCGGAATATCCGATCGCCGTTTCAAGGCTCAGGATTGCAATTGAGCAGGCGCGGGAATACGGACTGCTCGGCAAAAATATTTTGGGCACGGATTTTGAGTTTGATATTGATATCCGCCTCGGCGCCGGCGCGTTTGTGTGCGGCGAGGAAACGGCGCTCATGACCTCCATTGAGGGCAACCGCGGCGAGCCGAGACCGAGACCGCCTTATCCCGCTGTGAAAGGCCTTTTCGGCAAGCCGACCATCCTGAATAATGTGGAGACCTACGCAAATGTTGCGCCGATCATTCTGCGCGGCGCAAAGTGGTATTCCTCCATCGGCACGGAAAAATCCAAGGGCACCAAAGTGTTTGCCCTCGGCGGCAAGATCAACAATGTTGGTCTGGTTGAAGTGCCGATGGGCACTACGATCCGCGAGATCGTGGAGGAGATCGGCGGCGGTGTGCCGAACGGCAAAAAATTCAAGGCGGCGCAGACGGGCGGTCCGTCCGGCGGCTGTATCAGCGCGGATTATATGGATGTTCCCATAGATTATGATAATCTGGTTGAGATCGGCTCCATGATGGGCTCCGGCGGTATGATCATTCTGGATGAAGATACCTGCATGGTGGATCTTGCAAAATTCTATCTTGAATTTACGGTGGATGAAAGCTGCGGAAAGTGCACGCCGTGCCGTATAGGCACACGCAAACTGCTGGATTATTTAACCAGAATCACAGACGGCACTGCCACGGTGGAGGATCTGGATAAGATCAAGGAACTTTCCAATCATATGAAGAGCTCCTCGCTTTGCGCTTTGGGGCAGACGGCGGCAAATCCGATTCTGTCCACCCTTAACGCCTTTGGCGAGGAATATCTTGAGCATATTAAAAACAAACGCTGCCCGGCGCATGTGTGCACAGCGTTGCTTTCGTTTACGATCAATCCCGAAAAATGCCGGGGCTGCACGCTGTGTGCGCGCAACTGCCCGGTAGGCGCAATCACGGGCAATGTGCGCGAGCCGCACACGATAGATCCGGATAAATGCATCAAGTGCGGGCTTTGCATGAGCAACTGCCACTTTGAGGCCATTGAAAAGAGATAAGGGGGGGCGATGGAAATGGTAAAACTTAAGATCAACGGCATACCCGTTGAGGCGGAGAAAGGCACAACGATTATAGAGGCCGCAAGGCTTGCCGGTATAGATATACCGTCGCTCTGCTATCTGAAAGATATCAACTGCATCGGCGCGTGCCGTGTGTGCGTTGTTGAGGTAAAGGGCGCAAGAAGCCTGGTTGCCTCCTGCGTGTACCCGGTAGAGGAAGGGCTGGAAGTCTGGACGAATACGCCCAAGGTGCGCCAGTCACGGCAGACAACTTTGGAACTTTTGCTTTCTGAGCATCATAAAAAATGCCTTTCCTGCGTTCGGTCAGACAGATGTGAACTGCAAAAACTCTGCAAAGATTATGGTGTGGATGAAGACAGATTCCCGGATACGGATAAATTGCAGGAAATAGATTATTCTTCGTCTTATCTGGTGAGGGACAATAATAAATGTATCCACTGTATGCGCTGCACCGCCATGTGCCATAAGCAGACCGTGGGTGTGATCGGCCCCAGAAACAGGGGGCATAATAAAACGATCGGCTGCGCGTTTGATATTCCGCTTCAGGAAACTTCCTGCGTAGGCTGCGGCCAGTGTGTGGTCTCCTGCCCCGTTGGCGCGTTGTATGAAAAATCAAGCGTTCCCGATGTGTGGGAGGCTATTGCGGATCCGGATAAAAAGGTGGTATTCTTTACGGCTCCGGCGATCCGCGCAACGCTCGGCGAGGAATTTGATCTGCCGATCGGCACTAATGTTGAAAAGAAACTGCCCGGCGCAATAAGAAGGCTTGGCGCAGACGCTGTGTTTGACATGGACGTTACCGCCGATCTCACGATTCTGGAAGAAGCAAATGAACTGGTAGACAGGATCAAAAACAAAATGCCGCTGCCGATGTTCACTTCGTGCTGCCCCGGCTGGGTGAAATTTGCGGAGCATAATTTCCCTTCCCTGCTGCCGAATCTTTCCACCTGCAAATCGCCGCAGCAGATGTTCGGCGCGCTGCTTAAAACATATTATTGTGAAAAGAATAATCTTAAGCCGGAAGATCTGTATGTGGTTTCCGTAATTCCCTGCACGGCAAAGAAATTTGAGATCACGCGCCCGGAAATGGCGGGCGATGTGGACGCCGCCATCACAACGCGCGAACTTGCGCAGATGATCAGCGGCGCGGCAATCAATTTCAACGCGCTTAAAGACGAGGCGTTTGATTCGCCGTTTGATGTTGCCAGCGGCGCGGGCGTTATCTTTGGCGCAACGGGCGGAGTTATGGAGGCGGCTTTAAGAACGGCGGCGAATATCCTTGACGGCGATTTCAAACTGGTTGATTTCAGCGAGGTCAGGGGTGTAAACGGCATAAGAACCGCAACTTACAATGTTGCGGGCATGGAAATAAAAGTTGCCGCCGCAAGCGGGCTTGCAGAGGCAAGAAAACTTTGCGAGGAAGTGGAAAGCGGCAATTCGCCCTATCAGTTTATAGAGATCATGGCGTGCCCGGGCGGGTGCATAAACGGCGGCGGTCAGCCGATTCAAAGGGACGCAACCAGAAATACGGTTCCGATAAAAGAACTGCGCGCCAAGGCGCTTTATGATGAGGATAAGGTGCTTAAAATCAGACGTTCGCACGATTCGCCTGTTATTGAAAGGCTTTATAAAGAGTATTTCGGCAAGCCAAACGGCGAAAAGGCGCATCACCTGCTGCATACAACGTATACGCCAAGGGATAAATTTTAAATCACTTATCTGAACAGGCCGGCGGAAAAGCAAAATGCTTTTCCGCCGGCTTTTTTAAAAAATGTGACCTTTTTGCCCGCACGGTTGTGTTATAGGTGAAAGGCGGTAACGGGCTCCGTGCTTTTCTATTCGTTTTATAACTGTTTACCGTGCGTGAAAGGAAGAAGAAATGAAAAAAGAAATAACAGATGAGCTGTTTAGGGATAAATATGAAACTTATTCGAAACTGCTGTTTTGAATAAGTTTCTTCACCTTGGCAACGCACATGACGCGGAAGATGTTTTGAATTTGTCAAGCGTTTATTACCAACCTGAAAAGCAGTGGATACCCTCCTTGCCGACCCGGATACGGACAAAAGCGAACTGCCGGTTGACGAGGTGACGATAACCGTTACTTTTCAGGACGGCAAAAAGGCAAGAAAAACAGTAAATGTTTCTTTTGATAAAGACGGCGTTGCGCAGTTCGTTATGAAGTAAAGTAAACATGTTTTTTGGCGGCGGCTGATTTCAGCTGCCGCTTTTTTGTGGATTTTTTTATTTGCGGAAAAATTTTTTTGAAAATCTTTTCAAATTATAGCCTGTTTATGCTATGAAAACTCCGTTTTCCGCCTTAAGGGTGAAAGGACCTTTCAAAACTGCAAACGGAGGCGGATATGGGAAGAAAAAAGAAAACACTTCGGGAGGAGATTGCGGACGGATTCCGGCAGCTTGCTTTCGGCAATGTGCGGGACGCTGCCGCGCTCCTTTTTGCAAATGAGGAAGAGATACTTGAAAAACTGCCCGGCTATGATCTTTTCAATATCAGCGAGATCAAGAAACCGAAAGGCGGCGGCATGGAAATCAAATTTTTTGACCGTATAAAAGCGCTTGAAAAATTATGGGAATTTTCACAAACGGAGTCTTCTGAGCCGCTGAGTTTTTACCGCGCGCTGGAAGAGAGCGCCGGCAACGCCGCCGCTGCGCTGCGTGAGGAATATGGCGAATAAATTTTATCCCTTTTCCAAAAAACAGCTTGCCGTTTTAACGTGGTGGTGTTCGGGCAGCCCCGCGGCGGATAAAAACGGCCTCATCTGTGACGGTGCCGTGCGTTCCGGAAAAACGCTTTGTATGAGTATATCATTTATAAGCTGGGCGTTTTACCGCTTTAACGAAACATCTTTTGCCATCTGCGGCAAAACGATTGCCTCGCTCAGGCGCAATGTGGTAACGCCGCTGATTCCCGTTTTAACTTCCCTCGGCTTTGTCTGCAATTATACACTGAGCCGCAACCTGATTGAGATAGAAAGGGGCGGCAGGCGAAACCGGTTTTATTTGTTCGGCGGGCGCGATGAATCCTCCGCCGCTTTGATTCAGGGCATGACGCTGGGCGGCGTTTTGCTGGACGAAGCTGCCCTGATGCCCAGATCTTTTGTGGAACAGGCGCTTGCAAGATGCTCGCTGGAGGACGCCAAATACTGGTTCAACTGCAATCCGGAGCATCCGTTTCACTGGTTCTACAACGAATGGATCTTAAAAAGAAACCAGAAAAAAATGCTCTATCTCCATTTTACGATGGAGGATAACCCATCCCTTTCACGCGCGGTCATAAGCAGATATAAAAATCTGTATTCCGGTGCGTTTTACGAGCGGTTTATAGAGGGAAAATGGGTGGCGGCGGATGGTTTGGTCTACCCAATGTTCAGCGCAAAGCGGCATATCAAAAAAAGCAGCGGCGGTTTTTCGCAGTATTATCTTTCCTGCGATTACGGCACGGTGAATCCGTTTTCGCTGGGCCTTTGGGGAAAGAGCGGCTCAAAGTGGTACCGGATCGGCGAATATTACCATTCTGCCAGGGATACGGGCGTGCAGCTAACGGATGAGGAATATTATGAGCGCCTTTGCGCCCTTGCCGGCAACAGGAAGATAGAGGCGCTGATCATAGATCCGTCTGCCGCAAGTTTTGCTCAAACGGTGCGCCGCCACGGAACATACCGGGTCATTAAGGCGGATAACGATGTTTTAAAGGGCATCAATCTGGTCTGCCGCGCGCTTAAAGAAGAGGATATTTATTTTTATCCCGAGTGTGAGGATGCGATCCGCGAATTTTCCGTTTACCGCTGGGACAACGATATAAAAAGGGATTCGCCGAAAAAAGAAAACGACCACGCAATGGATGATATCCGCTATTTTGTTTCTACCGTTTTATACGGAAAAAGCGAGGATATTTATACCTTTGCGGTGGAAAGGATGTGAGGATTTGGGCTTGTTTGGCAAGCGAAAGTCCGGCAAAGCAAAAGAGACCGCGGCAGCGGCAGTGCAGACGAGTGCGTTTTCAAACCGGCGTTATGCGCGCATGGGCAGTTTTGCAAATCTGGGGCTGAACAATCGTGTTTACCGTTCGCTCCGGGAAAATGTGCCCGTGATAGACGCTGCCGTGCTGAAAATCATCCGCCTGATGAACGATTTTACGTTTGAAACGGGCAGCGCGGCGGTAGACGCCGAAATGAACGGCTTTTTTGAGGCCGTGGACGTGGGCGGCAATCAGACGGGAATCAGCGCGTTCGTTTCCACGTATCTTTCGGATCTGCTTACATACGGCAGCGCCGTTGGGGAAATGATTGCGGATGACAACGGCTTTTACGCGCTTTATAACGGCGAACTGAGTGCGCTTGAAGTGAAACGGGCACAGAATGATCTGGATCTTGAATTCTACAACGGCGGCAAAAAACTGCCAAGGCAGGATCTGATTGTTTTTTCCGCGCTGAATCCGGAGCCGGGCAGTATTCTGGGCACCAGTCTTCTAAGAGGGCTGCCGTTTATTTCAGATGTTTTGATGACGGTTTATCACACGATCGGAGAAAACTGGGAACACGCGGGGAATCTGCGGTACGCCGTAACTTATAAGCCTGCCGACGGAGACACGGATGCCGGCGTAGCCAAAAACAGGGCGGAACAGATCTGCCGCGCGTGGCAGGACGCCATGAGCAGCCGGGATACCGTTAAAGATTTTGTTGCCGTGGGCGATGTGAGCGTAAAGGTGATCGGGGCGGACAACAATGTGCTTTCCAGTGAAATACCGGTTCGCCAGCTCTTGGAGCAGATCATCGCCAAAACGGGGCTGCCCCCGTATATGCTTGGTTTTTCATGGTCCACTACGGAACGCATGAGCCAGCAGCAGGCGGATATGCTTACCACGGAGCTGGAGGCTTACAGAAAAATCATTACGCCGGTGCTCATCAGGATCGCGCGAAAGTATCTTGAGATCCGCGGTGTTGATCTGCCGGTCAGCGTGAAATGGGCAGATATTACGCTTCAGGATGAGACCGAGCATGCCAGGGCGCGGCTTTACACCGCCCAAGCTGAAAAACTGCTTAAGGAGGGCTGTAATGACGGATAGATTTACCGTTAAGGCATACACGCCTGACCAAAGCGATTACGAAAAGATCCGCGCTTTTACACGCCGCGCGTTTTCGGCAGACGAACTGTATGCGTTTGAGGTCACGCTGTGTGACAATGAGATAGACAGGGATTTTGAAAAGTTTTCCGTAAACGCGCTTAGCGCGCTGCAAAACCTTTTTGTGGGCAAAACCGGCATCAAGGATCATTCCATGAAGGCGGAGGATCAGACAGCAAGAGTGTTTGATACACGCCTTGAAAAAATACCGGGCAAAAAAACGGCGGACGGAGAGGATTACGTTGCCCTGCGGGCAAAAGCGTATATGGTTCGAACGCCGGAAAACGAATCGCTGATCCGGGATATTGACGCGGGGATCAAAAAGGAGGTTTCCGTTTCCTGCAGCGCAAAAAGCCGGATGTGTTCCGTCTGCGGCGCGGAAAAAAGCAAGGAATACTGCGGCCATAAGCCGGGCGGCACGTACGGCGGAAAACTGTGTTATACGATTCTGGATGATGTGTGCGACGCATATGAATTCAGTTTTGTGGCAGTGCCTGCGCAGAGAAACGCAGGTGTGGAAAAAGCATTTGATATGGAAAAGGACGGTACGATGACAGAGGATATTCTTAAAAAATTAAGATCCGGCGGCACTGCCGTTTCGGACGGGGAGGCGGCTTATCTTGTGCAGATGATGGATGAACTGCGCGATGACGCCGCCCTCGGCAGAGAGTACAGAAAAGCACTGGTGCGGGATCTGGTAAAACTGTGCGGCAGAGAACTGCCGGAACTGGATACGGAGATTTTCAAGCGCGTTGCCGATATCATGACGGCAAAGGAACTTGTAAGTTTTAAAGAGGCGTTTGAAAAGCAGCGCGCGCGGCGTGAAAAACCTGCTCCGCAGCTTGTAAGGCAGAAAGAGCAGAAGGCAAAAGGCGCGCTGAGTGAGTTCAAAATTTAGGAGGATAACTGATGAAAGTTGGATTTAAAGGATTTAAAGAGCAGGTGCTCACGTTTCTTGCCGCAGAGCCGGTCACCGCAGGCTGCCCGGTTACGGTTGCGGATTCGGGGCTGATCTCAAACAGCAAGGCGGATGAGGAATTTGCCGGCATAGCCACGCAGGGCGGCGATAAGTTTGCCCCGGTTATGATCAGCGGCTATACAAAACTTTCTTACACTGCGGGCACGCCGAAATGCGGCTGGCAATATCTTACCGCAGACGGCAGCGGCGGTGTGAAGATTGCGGCGTCCGGCAAGCAGGCGCGCCTTGTTGTGGAGATAGACACCGATCAGAAAACGATCGGCGTTATACTTTGATCCGGGAGGGATGTTTTTATGGCATTTGATACATTGAAACTGGATAAGGGGCTTTACGCCTCTTCCAAAGGGTTTACTGCTTCACTTGAGGCGGTGGATCCGTCAGAAAACTATATCGGCACGGAATTGGAAGGGCTTGACGCTTATCAGCGTCAGCTCAAACGATTTGACATTAAGGTCTCCGGCGCCGGATCGGACAGCGTGTCCAAATTCTTTCAGACGAGTGATTCCGCCGTTTTGTTTCCGGAATATATCAGCCGTGCCGTGCAGCAGGGCGTAGAGGAAGCGGATCTGCTTTCCAAGATCATTGCCACCACAACGGAGGTGGATTCTTTGGATTACCGATCTGTGGAAAGTGTACCGTCCGAAGAGGAAAAGGAACTTGCCGCCGTTGGTGAGGGCGCTTTCATTCCGGAGACCACCATCAGGGCTAAGGACAAGTTAACCCGCCTTTATAAACGAGGAAGAATGCTGGTTGCGTCCTATGAGGCAATCAAATTTCAAAAACTGGATCTTTTCACCGTTACACTGAAGCAGATCGGTTCGTATATTGCGCGTTCCCAGTTCGCGGATGCCATTGCCGCGCTGGATGACGGCACTTCAGAGGTGATCAGCGCGTCCGGCGATACGGTAACATATAATGATCTGATCAGTCTTTGGGCGAAGATTTCCCCCTATACGATGACAACGGTTATCGCAGGCGTGCCAAGCATTTCCGCCCTGCTCAACATGGCGGAGTTCAAGGATTCCGCGGCGGGTCAGAATTTTCACGGAACGGGTAAAATGATCACGCCGCTTGGCGCGGAGATCGTGAAATGTGATGCGCTCGGCGGCGATAAGATTATTGCGCTGGATAAAAATGCCGCGCTTGAAAAAGTATGCGCCGGCGGCGTCGTAACGGAGTATGACAAATTGATCGACAGGCAGCTGGAAAGAGCTACCGTTACCACCATTGCGGGGTTTTCAAAGATATTCCCCGATGCGTGCAAGTTTGTTGAATTCGGCGAGTAAAAAGGAAAGGAGTGCGGGCGATGATAGACAGAGCAGGTGTTTTGGAATGCCTGAAAGAACTGGGCGCGGCAGGAGGAGAGCCGGAGCGCTATGCGGCGCTGGTTGATTTTGCGTGCAGCAGTGTTTACGCCCGCTTAAAAGACAAAGCGTTTGAAACGGACAGCCGTGCCGTGTTTCTTGCCGCCGCGCAGGCAAATTATATGATCTGCTGCGGCAGTCAGGCGGGCGGATTTGATTCTTTCACCGCCGGGGATGTTTCTTTCAGCGGCGGTTCCGGTGCGGCTGCCGCTGCCGGGCAGATCCTTGCTGCCGCGCGCAGCAGTGCGGCGGATCTTGTGGAAAGCAGCGCTTTTGCTTTTAAGAGTGTTTAAATGAATCGGGCGCTTAAAATTAAAAACAGTTTGCAGAAAGCAGGAAAACAGGTCTTTCTGAAAGACGGCGAATGGATCTCCACTCCGTTTTTTGCGGTCATTGCGCAAAAATGGAGGAGCAACCGATCCAATTTTGAATTGGAAAGAACGCCTGCCGGCAGGGTCAGCAAGGATTATTTTACTTTTATCGGGCCGTATAACCACAATATTATGCGCCTTTCGGAAAACGCACGTGTGCTTTTCGGGGAGGAAGAATTTATCTTCAAAAAGAAAGAAGAGGTTTCTGCCGGCGGCGAAATATTGTTTTACTGGGGCGTTTTAAGAAAGGTTTGGGGTGCGCAATGATGGATTTTAAAACAATAACGGATCTTGTTTTGGAACGGATCCGGGCGGACGCGTATTTTCATGATTTTAAAGTGATGTCCGCGTTTGCGCCTGTTCAGAAGCCCACCCTTCCGGAACAGCCCGCTGTGATCTGCGGTGTGCTGCAGGCAAACGCGCAGACCGCCGCCCTTGGCGAGGACGTGCAGGCAGGGCAGATCACTGTTTTTGCCGATGTATACGTTCCGTTTGATCAGTGCGGTTTTGATTTTGAGCACACGGCAGGCAGAATATTCGGCGCGTTGTGCCGTGATACGCCTGTTTCGATAGGCGCAAACGGTATTCGCGCGGATGAGGCATGCGAATGCTTTGTAATGCGCCTGACGGTAACTTTCTCCGGCGCCCTTACTTTTCATGATGAATAATACGGTGGTGATCTGATGAACGAATATGATGCTGTTTATGAACTTTCCGAATATTTAAGGCTGGATTCAAAAAGGTACGATCCTTCGGTCGGTGGTGAATAAAAGATGATGATTAGGCTTAAATACAAGGACCTTGAATTCCCGCAGAATCCTGCCGCCGTTACGGTGAAATGGGCAAAGGATATCAGCGAGCGCTCCCTGCTTTCGGCGGGGAGCGCGGTGGAGGAAATCGCCCAAAAAGCCGCAAAAATAACAGCAAGCGGCAAGTTGTTTGGGAAAGACGGCAAAAAAACTGCGGCAGCACTCAGCGCTCTGTATCACGATCCGGGCGCGGGGCCGCTGATGCTGCCGGACGGCACGTTTTTTTACGCATATTTTTCTTCTTTAAGCATAAAGGAAAACGCTGCGGAGGATTCCGTCTCATACGAACTGGGATTTACGGAAGAGAAAAGCGGCAGAACCTATAAACGAACGCGCACATTCGTGTTTGCCAAAGCCGGGGAGAACTGCTTTGATATTGCTGCTGCCAATTGCGTAAAAACGGAAAGCATTATGGAACTGAACGGCTTTAAAACGCCTTTTGATCTTCAGGAAGGGCAAAGGGTAAGGATAAGATGAGATTTGAACTATATACTTCCGGCGGAGAAAAATTAAAGGGTTTTAAAGTGCTGTCCTATGAACTTTCCAGTGAACTGGCTGCCGCATGCGACGGTTTGCGGCTGTATCTTTATTCTGAAACCGCTGTCAGCAGTATTCAGGCGGTATATGCTTTTCAAAACGGTAAAAAAATATTTAACGGCTCTGCCGATAAAATTCAGATCCGTGCAGATAACAGCGGTTACACGCTGTTCGTATACGCGCGTTCCGGCGCGGCGGCGCTTGTGGATAACGAGGCGTATCCCGGTCAGTATAACTGCCCCACCTCAAAGCAGCTTTGGTATCATCACGCAAGGCCTTTCGGCTTTTCCTGCGGGCTGCCGGAGGTGTTTTCGCAGTCTGAATATGTGGTCAGCAAAGGGCAGAGCTGTTTTGGCGCCATAGACAGATTTATGCAGTACGCCTGCGGCAAAAGCATCTATGTTACGCCGGAGATGGAATTGCGTGTGTTTGAAACGCCGGGCAAGGTAAAAACACTGGATGCGCAAAAAATGCTCAGCGCATGTGTTACGGTGGATCAAAGCAGTGTAATCAGCAGGATAGATTATAAAACGAATTCTGCCGAAAAATATGTATACCGCCTGGAAAGCCGCTTTGCGGCAGAAAAAGGCATATCCGCAAGAAAACTCATCAATCTGTCTTCCCTGCCGGTGTGGCAGAGGGAAGCGGAGGCACAGCGGCAGATCACGCGTTCGCTGGAAAACTATTTTACCGTTACGGTTATGCTTGCCGGGGATGCGGATCTGTGCCTTGCGGATCTTGTGTATGCCGATCTGGAGCGTTTGGGTGTAAAAGGCGTATTTGAGGTCTGCGCACTGATCAGAAAGAAAAACGCAGGCGGTACTTCCACTTCTGTTACCTTAAGAAAAGAAATAAACGGGGAGCTGATCAATTATGTGGCTGAGCAGGAATTTTAAAAACCCGGAGCAAAGCGCCGCCGAAAACGGTGTGGTCACGCTGAGCGCAGAGAATATTACAGAGGCGAATTCATCGCTGCCGTCCAGAACTTCAGAATGCTTTTCGCCTTACGGTTATTCTTTTCGTCTGCCGGTGGGGGAAGAGGTTTTGATCGTAAACAGTGCATCCGGCGCGGCGGTGGCGGGCTCCAAAATGAAAACGCAGGGTCTTGCGCAGGGCGAGATTGAGATCAGGTCGCTCGGCGGCGCAAGAATCCTGCTTAAAAATGACGGCAGTGTGGTCATTAATTCCCTTGTGATCAACAGGGACGGAGAATTTGAAAAGGGGTGACAGATATGCCGGTTTTTAACAGTGAAAACGAATATGAATCTTTTTTGCTTGCAAACACGGCAAGGGCACTGAAAACGCACAGGGGTGATTTCTATCCGCAGTGCGATTACGGCAGCAATCTTTATAAAATTACAAAAAAGCCGGAAAATCTTTATGCGCTTTGCGCCGCAGCGCAGGCACTGTGCGGCGAAAACGGCATGTTTCCCGTCTGCGCTGAGAAAACGGGAGCCGGCTATGCAATCACGGTTTTGATAAACGGCGCAGAAAGGCTGGTGAGCATTTCGGTTTGAGTATAACTTATGATGAGATTTTGGAATCCATGGAAACGGAATTTTTTAATGAGAGCGGAGAATACGCGAAAGATAACCCGGAAACGGAATTGCGGTTTAAAGCCGTGGCAAGCGAAATTTACGCCGCCTGCACCACTGCCGATTTTGCCTTAAAGCAGGCGTTTGCGCAGACTGCCACGGGCGAATATCTGGACCGGCATGCCGCAATGCGCAGTATAAAACGCAAGAATGCGGCAAGCGCAAAAGGAACGCTTACCTTTTCCGTGCCGCAGGAGCTGGAAAACAATGTGGAAATCCCGAAAGGCACGGTTTGTTCGGTGAAAGGCAAACCGCTCATTCAGTTTGCAACGGAGGAAACCGCCGTTATACCCGCCGGCAGTCTTTCTGTGCAGGCGGCGGCAACGGCGCTTTCCGCGGGCAGTGCGTTCAATGCAGAACCGGGCAGTGTAACCGTTTTGGTGAATCCGCCGGCATCTGTTTCTTCCGTAACCAATGAAACTGCGTTTTCGGGCGGGGCAGATCAGGAAACGGATGAGGCGCTCAGGAGCAGGGTGGTTGATTCCTATCATACGGTGAGCAACGGCGTGAATCCCAAGTCTTTTGCAGAGATCGTGCTGACGATAGACACCATTACAGACGCGCTTTTTATTATGGATCCGGAATTTAACGAGTATACGCTGTTTGTACGCACGGAAAACGGCGATTTCCCGAGCCCTTATGTTTTGGAACAGATCTACGATAAACTTGGTATACTTGAAGTCTGCGGCACCGGTTATGCCGTGGCGTTGTCTCAGAAAAGTGAATTTTCCGTTTATGCTGCGGTGCGGGCAATGCGGGGCGCGGATAAGGAACGGTTGGCGCAAGAGGCGGAAGCCCGGATCCGGGAAGTCTGCTCGGCGCAGCGTATCGGAAGGGAGATTCCCGTTTCGTCCATTGCAGCGGCGGTCAGCGGTATCAGCGGCGCGGCGTTTACGGAAATCTCGGCAGATCCCTCTTATGAGGGCGTTGTGGCATGCCGCACCGGGGAATATCTTGTTTTGAAAGATGTGCAGGTGGATGTATATGAATAGCGGGGTATACAGCAGGCTTTTTTCGCTTTTTGATACCGTAGGCCTCAGCGGAGCAGAGGGTAGCCGGGATCGCGCGGAACTGAAAGCGTATGCCGCTGCGGTCTCTGCCGCGCTGGGCAGGGCGGAGCAGGCGCTTTCGGAAGTTTTTACGGATACGATGGGCGAAGAGGGCATCTTGATGTACTGTGATCTTTTGAATATGGATCGCGGGGCAACGCAGCAGGAGACGAAAGAAAATATTATCCGCCGCCTTTCCGAAGGATTCTTTTTTATGAGCCGGCAGGAATTTCGGGAAAAGGAGATCGGTACGCCTGGATATCATTATACAGTGGAAAATTTACAGGAAAAGGTGCATGTTTCACCGGTTAATCAGGAAACGCTTGCCGCGTTTTCCGATCTTTATAATAACGATTATCCCGCTTTTTTTGCGCCGCAGTTTACGGGCGCGGGGCTGACCTTTGATTTTCTGGATTCTTTGGATTACAGGTGGTTTGAATCGGACCGCCTGAAACTGCCGTTTTCTGTTTGGGAAAAAATAGGCGGCGAGGCGGAACAGACGGCATCTGCCGGCTGAATGTAAAATTGCGCAGAAAGGTAAGGTTATCATAGAATGAGTGCAACAAACAAAACGTCTTATCTGGGTCTTTCAAGCTGGCTTGGCAGTGATAAGCCGCAAAGGACCGATTTTAATTCAGATAATGAAAAGATAGACGCATTTGCGTCTGAACACACGACGGATCTGCAGTGCCATCTTTCTGAGGAAGACAGAGAAAAGTTTGATATGCCGTATTATTACGGTGTGTATTTCGGAAACGGCGAGCAGAAACAAACGGTGGTCACAAACTGCCCGTTTAGGCCGACTTTCGGGTTCGTTTATTGCCTGAACAGCCCGCCTCAGCAAACGGATTTCAGCAACAGCGCCAGTTACAGTTATATGGCGTTTACGGCGCAGCGTGGCAGCATGTCCGGCATATCCCTATCCGGCAGCGATCTCGTGGCGTCTGATCCGTTATCGCCGGTGGCAAAGAACGAGTATCCAAGAATGAATTCCATAGGGCACACTTATTTTTATGTTCTGTTCAGATAAAAATGGGTTCTACATGAAAGTTTTGACGTTTCACGATAAGAAACGTTTTGCAAACTACAGATACTATACATAAAATGAAAAACACCTGCGCGTTGGCTTGCAGGTGTTTTTTATGCTCCTTTAATCTGTATTTTTAAATAAATCAAAAATAGAAACGTCGAAAACTTTTGCGCCGGGCTTTTTTGTTTTCTGTAATCGCTTTTTCTTTACTTTGGCAGGGAATTATAATATAATAGATTTTATTAATGCATTGCGCCCTGCGGCGCGGAAAGGCGGGCAGTTTATGATACTTGTTGCAGATGTTGGCAATACAAACACCGTTCTTGGCGTTTGGGATGATAAAAATTTAGTTTGCAGCGGCAGACTTTCAACCGATACGAGCGAAACTACCATAGAATTTTCCATGAAACTAAAAACATTTCTGGATCTAAACGGCGTAAGTGAAATTACGGGCGGCGTGATCTCCAGCGTTGTGCCGGCGCTTGTCAGAACGATCAAAAAAGCCGTTAAATTAGTCTGCGGCGTAGAACTTCTTGTGGTAGGCCCCGGAATCAAAACCGGGCTTAATATTAAGCTGGATAATCCTGCGGAGATGGGCGCAGATCTGGTTGCCGGGGATGTTGCCGTGATCCATAAATACAAACTTCCTGCCATTTTGTTTGATATCGGCACTGCCACAACGGCATCCGTTATAGATAAAAACGGCGCGCATCTCGGCGGCGCCATTGTATGTGGCGTAAAAACCGCGTTAAAGGCGCTTTCCACCAGCACTGCGCTGCTTGCCCAAACGGATATATCCGCACCGTCTAAGGTTATAGCAACCAACACTGCTGAGGCAATGAAATGCGGCTCTGTGATCGGCACGGCGGCGCTCATAGAAGGTATGGCGGCGCGGTTTGAGGAAGAACTCGGCGAAAAAGCAAACGTGATCATTACCGGCGGACTGGGACGTTCCATAGCCAAGGAAATCAGGATTCCCGTTACGGTAGACGATAACCTTTTGCTTGAGGGGCTTAGAATAATCTACGAAAAGAATCAGAAGTGATCGGGAGGCATTGTTTTGGCTGTATTCAGAGCTTTTAAGGCATTCAGACCTGCTGAAAAATATCAGCGGCTTATTCCTGCGCTGCCGTATGATGTGATGAGCAGCGAGGAGGCGCGCGAGGCTGTGCAGGGGAATCCGCTTTCTTTCCTGCATGTGGATAGGGCAGAGATCGATCTTCCGCCGGGCACAAGTCCTTATGAAAAAGCGGTCTATGAAAAAGCAAAGGAAAATCTTCTGAACCTTGAAAAAAGCGGCGCTCTTGTGCAGGACGGCGCCCCCTGCTTTTACATTTACAGGCAGGAGATGAACGGCAGGGTGCAGACGGGCCTTGCAGGCTGCGCCTCCATTGATGATTATATGAATAATGTAATCAAAAAGCATGAAAAGACGCTTGCCAAAAAAGAGGCGGACAGGATCCGCCACGTCAGTGTTACCAATGCGAATACCGGCCCGATTTTCCTTACTTACCGAAAAAAGGACGAAATATCGGATCTGATAAACGATTTTGCCGCCCGCCACAGGCCGGTGTATAATTTTGAGGCGGCGGGCGCGCTGCAAACGGTTTGGGTTATTGATGATGCCGCGATGATCTCCCGGCTTACGAAACTTTTTGAATCCGTTAAAGCATTTTATATTGCGGATGGGCACCACAGATGTGAATCCGCTGTGCGTGTGGGACAGATGAAACGGTATGAAAACGGCGGCTATACAGGCAGCGAGGCGTTTAATTTCTTTCTTGCCGTTGCGTTTCCGGATTCGGATCTGCACATTATGGATTACAACCGGGTCGTGAAAGATCTAAACGGCTTTACGCCGGCTGAATTTATCGGCAGGATCTCCGATGCCTTTGAAGTGAAAAAGCAGGAAAAGCCTTTTGCCCCCGTCAAAAAACACACGTTCGGCATGTATCTGGATTCTCAGTGGTATTCGCTTTCTGCAAAGGATAAGATCCTTCAGGATCTGGATCTTGTGGATTCGCTGGATGTTTCCGTTTTGCAGAATAATCTGCTGGATCCCGTTTTGGGCATAAAAGATCCGAAAAACGATGACAGAATTGATTTTATCGGCGGTATACGCGGGCTTGGCGAACTTGAAAAAAGAGCGAACAGCGATATGAAACTTGCCTTTTCCATGTTTCCCACCACGGTGGAGGAACTGATGGCGATCGCGGACGCGGGCGAGATCATGCCGCCGAAATCCACCTGGTTTGAGCCGAAACTGCTTTCCGGTATCTTTATTCATCATCTTTCATAACCCGGCAGGCAGATTTAATTTATATTTTGTTTAGAAATAAAGTTGTAAAACCCGGTGCAATATGGTAGAATATTGTATCATGATTATTTAGGAGTTTCTTATTATGAAAATCGCACTCGAATACGGCAAGGATTATGACATTAAACGCCAGACCGAATACGCCGTAAAAGGAATCACAAAGATCTGCAATAAAATCGGGCCCAGAAAGCCAGGCTCCCCGGAGGAGCACCGTGCCCAGCAGTGGTTTCAGAAAGATATGAAAAACTACTGCGAGGAGACCCGTATTGAGGAGTTTACACTTCATCGCCAGGGCTTTATGGGCTTTATTCCGTTTACGGTTGCATGCGGCATCGCAAGCGTTTTTGTAAACTGGTTCGCAAGCCCCATAGCGGCGTTCATTTTGTGCGTGCTTGCGTTTATTCCGCTTGTATTCGAATTCCTGATGTATAAACAGTTTGATGATTTTCTTTTCCCAAAACAGACTTCCCACAATATGGTGGCAATCCGAAAGCCGTCCGGCGAGGTGAAAAGAAGATTCGTTATGGTGGGCCATTCCGATTCTCAGTTTGAATGGACTTTGAATTACCTGATCGGCGGTCTGCAGGCAAAGCTGTTTGTGGAGATCCCGGCAGTGGTAGGCCTTGTGGTAGATACGATCTTTGCGCTCGTGTGCATCATCGCAGGCAAGGGTTCCGCCGCAATGAGCATTGAAAGCGCCAGATGGTTTTTCATCACATTTTTTGTGATCTCCTGCGTTTTCATTCCGTTTGAATTTGCGTTTCTCTTTTTCCAAAGCTGGACCAAATCTGTTCCCGGCGCTTCGGATAACCTTTCCGGCTGCTATGTGGGCATGGCAACCATAAAGGCGCTTGCCGAAGCTGGCGTGCGTTTTGAAAACACGGAAGTGATGCTTGTTTGCTCCGGCTCTGAAGAGGCTGGCCTGCGCGGCGCAAAAGCGTTTGCCAAGGCGCATGAAAAAGAATTAAAAGAGATCCCCACCTGTGTGGTTGCGATTGATACGTTCCGGGATTTGGAATCCATGGCGGTATACCATAAAGACCTTTCCGGAACCCTTCAGCACCATGAAGGCTCCAAAGTGATTATGCATGATGCCAGCGCAAACTGCGGATTTGATGTGAAGTATGAATCCATTTACATAGGCGGCTCTGATGCGGCGGCGTTCACACAGCGCGGTATTCCGGCAACGGGATTTGCGGCAATGGATCCCGCCCCGCCAAGATATTATCACACCCGTCTTGATAATCCGGAAAATCTCAGACCGGAGGCGATTGAAGCGGGCATTTCCATTATGGTCGAGGCGTGCTGCATGTTTGATAAAGAGGGCGCCAAAGGCATAACAGACTGATTTATGATTTAACTGCTGCCGGCTTTCACTGGGTATCCTAATGAAAGCCGGTTTTTTAAAGGCTGAAACTATTTTTTACAGGTGATCAATCGTGAAACTTCTTGTGCTGGACGGAAACAGCATCATAAACCGCGCTTTTTACGGCATAAAACTGCTTTCCACCAAAAGCGGGATCTATACGAACGCCATTTACGGCTTTTTAAACATTTTGCTGAAATTAAAGGAGATTGCGCAGCCGGATGCGGTGGGCATTGCGTTTGATGTGCACGCCCCTACGTTTCGGCATAAGCAATATGCGGAATATAAGGCCGGCAGGCATGCCATGCCGGAGGAACTGCGTATGCAGATGCCCATACTTAAAGAGATCCTTGCGGCTCTCGGCCTCAAAACGGTGGAATGCGCGGGCTGGGAGGCGGACGATATTCTCGGCACGCTTGCCCAGGCATGCCGCAAGGCGGGCAACGAATGCTTTATCGCTACCGGGGATCGGGATTCCTTGCAACTTGCTCACGGCGGTGTAAAAGTTTTGCTTGCGCACACAAAAGCCGGCAGGCCGGTAACCGATATTTACGATGAAAACGCAATTATGCAGGAATACGGCGTAACGCCCTCTGAATTGATCCAAGTCAAGGCGCTGCAGGGTGATTCCAGCGATAATATTCCCGGCGTTGCAGGCGTTGGCGCAAAAACCGCTTTGGATCTTATACAGAGATTTCATACGATAGACAATATTTATGAAAATATAGAGAATATCGATATTAAAAAAGGTGTGCGTGAAAAATTGCTCCGTGACAAAGAAAAGGCATATCTTTCTCTGGATCTTGGCACAATACGCACAAACGCTCCGGTTGATACGGACATAGCGTCCTATATTCCGGGGGAGAATTCCGGCGCAGCCATGCTGCTTGCAAAATACGAACTTTTCAGCCTGATCGATAAATTCGGGCTGCAGGCGCAGCAGGCTGTCAGTATGCCGCCGGAGGAAAAAAAGATCATTGCCGAGGTGAAAACCCTGGCGGATCTGAGCGGATTTGATCTGAACAGAGATCTTTATTTTACGTTTGATCTGGAAAACAACGCTATCCGCCGCCTGTATTTTGCCAAAGGCAATGCGGTGGAGATCGTGGAAGATTCCGCACCCGGTTTTACGGATTTTATAAAAAAACTGTTTGCGTGCGACGCCCACAAGTTTTCTTATAACACAAAATATCTGCACCGCCTTGCCGCAAAGCTTGGCATAAACTGCAAAAATGTGTGCGGCGATCTAATGCTTTCCGCTTATCTGCTCCGCCCGTCAGACAGTAATTATGATATAGACCATCTCTGCTTGGAGTACGGCATTGCGTTTCCGGAATGTGATCAGGCGGAGATCAGCCGGACCGCGCTGAGCGCGCTTGTGCTGGAAAACCTTTTTGAAAAAACAGACGCATTGCTCAAAGAGGCGGATCAGCTGTCTCTTCTGCATGATATAGAACTTCCGCTTGCCCGCGTTTTGGCAAAGATGGAGGTTGCCGGATTTGCCGTTGATAAAAAGGGCATAGAGGATTTCGGCAGCCGGCTCGGCAGCAGGATTGATGAACTTGTTGGCGAGATATACGAAATGGCGGGCAGAGAATTCAATATAAATTCACCAAAGCAGCTTGGCACGGTGCTGTTTGAGGAACTGCATATACCGTGTAAAAAGAAAACCAAAAGCGGTTATTCCACTAAAGCGGAGGTTCTGGAGGAACTTGCCCCGGATTATCCGATCGTGAAACGGATACTGGAATACAGAAGCCTTGCAAAACTGAAATCCACGTATTGCGACGGTCTGCTCAAGGTGATCAGAGAGGACGGCAGGATCCACACCTCTTTCAATCAGGTGGAAACACGCACGGGCAGGATCTCCTCGCTTGAGCCGAATCTGCAGAATATCCCAATCAGAACGGAACTCGGCAGGGAAATGCGCCGCTTTTTTGTTGCGGGCGGCGGCTCTACCCTGATCGACGCGGATTACAGCCAGATCGAACTGCGGGTGCTTGCCGCGCTTGCGGATGATGAAAATATGATCCGCGCGTTTAACAACGGCGAGGATATCCATAAAACAACGGCGGCACAGGTGTTCGGCCTGCCGCAGGAAATGGTTACGCCGCTCCTGCGTTCGCGCGCCAAGGCGGTCAATTTCGGTATTGTTTACGGCATCGGCGCGTTCAGCCTTGCCAAGGATATCGGCGTATCCGTGAAAGAGGCAAAGGATTATATAGACGGCTATCTGCACCATTTCAGCGGCGTTGCGCATTACATGGATAAAATGATCGATACCGCAAAGGAAAACGGCTATTCCGAAACGCTGTTTCACCGCAGAAGATATCTGCCGGAACTTGCTTCGTCCAACCGCATGTTAAGGGCGTTCGGCGAACGGGTTGCGCGCAACATGCCCATTCAGGGCACGGCGGCGGATATCATCAAGATTGCCATGATCCGCGTGGATGAAAGCCTTGAAAAAGAAAAGATGCGCTCCCGCCTGATTCTTCAGGTGCATGACGAACTGATCGTGGAAGCACCGCTGGAGGAGGCGGAAAAAGCGCTGCAGATCGTTACAAGAGAAATGGAAAACGCCTGCAAACTCAAAGTGCGCTTGGTTGCGGACGGGAAAATCGGAAAAACATGGTACGATTCACATTAATATTCAGATATGGAAATTAAACAGTTATCAGAAAAATATATCAAAGACGTTGCCGCTATAGAGAAAGCGTGCTTTTCCAAGCCGTGGAATGAGATCTCTATTGCGGCGGAACTCAAAAATGAATTTTCACGCTTTTATGTTGCCGTGGAAGGCGGAAAAGCCGTGGGCTTTGTTGGGCTTTATGCGCTTACGGGTGAGGCGGATATCGTCCGCGTTGGCGTTTTGCCGCAGTACAGAAACCGCGGCATTGCGCGCGCAGTGCTCCAAAAAAGTCTTGAAGATGTGCAAGGCGATGTTTTTCTGGACGTTCGGGAAAGCAACGCCGCAGCGATTGCGCTTTACCGTTCTCTCGGCTTTTATGACACAGGCGTGCGGAAAAATTATTATTCGGATCCCGAGGAAAATGCCGTTCTTATGAAAAGGGATGCCGTGGAAGGAGGCGGAGCCGTTGCGGATTCTGGGAATTGAATCCTCTTGTGATGAAACTGCCGCGGCAGTGGTTGAAAACGGAAGAACCGTAAAATCAAATGTGATCGCATCGTCGCTGGAAGAGCATAAGTTGTACGGCGGCGTTGTGCCGGAGATCGCGTCCCGCCGCCATGCAGAGGCAATCAGCGGCGTTGTTTCGCAGGCGCTTGCGGATGCCGGGTGCACGGTTCGGGATATAGACGCCGTTGCGGTAACGTATGCGCCGGGGCTGATCGGCGCTTTGCTTGTGGGCGTAAGTTTTGCCAAGGGGCTTGCCGTTTCCGCGGGCAAGCCGCTGGTGCCCGTTCACCATCTTCGCTCCCATATTGCGGCAAACTATCTCACTTCTGATGTGGAGCCGCCGTTTCTGAGCCTGGTTGTCAGCGGCGGGCATTCGCACATCGTTGCCGTAAACAGCTACACGGATTATAAAATCATCGGCAAGACCCGTGATGACGCTGCGGGAGAGGCGCTGGACAAAGCCGGCAGGGCAATGGGCCTGCCTTATCCCGGAGGAGTCAGCATTGATAAAATCAGCGCGCAGGGCGACCAAAACGCTTATGCGTTTCCGCACCCAAGGGTGGATGGCGCGCCGTATGATTTTTCGTTCAGCGGGCTCAAGACATCTGTGATCAACACCATTCACAATGCCTCGCAAAAGGGCGAACCGATCCACACGGCGGATCTTGCCGCGTCGTATCAGAAAGCGGTTGTCGGCTGCCTTGTTGATCATCTTGAAAAGGCGGCTGTTAATTATAAGTATAAAAAAATCGTGCTTGCGGGCGGCGTTTCGGCAAATTCCCTGCTGCGCGCAGAATGTGAAAAATTCTGCAAAAAGCGCGGGATCCGCCTTTTTAAGCCGGAACTGAACTATTGCGGGGATAACGGCGCTATGGTTGCGGCGCAGGGGTATTATGAGTATCAAAGCGGCGTAAAAGCCGGATCTGATCTGAACGCTTATGCAAATATGCCAATTGATAGCATTAAATTTTAGTTAATTAGTATAGTATCACTATTGAATTTTGGGAAAAAATTGTTATAATATTAATGGCAAAAAAGCAAAAGTGCGTTTTGCCTGTTATTGTTAATAATTTATAAAGGAGAATAAATATGGAAACTAATCTTACCAAAAATCCATCCCTCCTTGCATGGCTTGATGAAAAGATTGAACTCCTCAAGCCTTCCAAGATTATGTGGATTGACGGGTCTAAAGAGCAGATCGCTGCCCTTAAGGCAGAGGCTGTTGAGACCGGCGAAATGATCAAACTGAACGAGGATTTGCTTCCGGACTGCTATCTTCACAGAACTGCGGTAAACGATGTTGCCCGCGTGGAGGACAGAACCCTTATCTGCTCCCGTGAAGAAAAGGACGCAGGCCCCACAAACCATTGGATGGAGCCTAAAAAAGCATATGAAATGCTTTATGATATCGCAAAAGATTCCTATCAGGGCAGAACGATGTATATCATTCCTTATTCCATGGGCCCTGTTGGTTCTCCGTTCTCCAAGATCGGTATTGAGATCACGGATTCCATCTATGTTGTTCTGAATATGAATATCATGACCAGAGTCGGCAAGAATGTTCTTGATGCGCTGGGCGATTCAAACGACTGGGTTCGCGGCATGCACTGCAAGTGCAACGTAGATCCCGAAAAGAGATGGATCTGCCAGTTCCCTGAGGATAACACCATCATTTCCGTAAACTCCGCATACGGCGGAAATGTTCTGCTCGGCAAAAAGTGCTTCGCGCTTCGTATTGCGTCTTACCTTGGTAAAAACGAGATGTGGCAGGCAGAGCATATGCTTATCCTGGGCGTTGAAAAGCCAAACGGCGAGATCAAATATATCTGCGCCGCTTTCCCAAGCGCCTGCGGCAAGACCAACCTTGCTATGCTCATTCCGCCTGAGGGATATAAGAAGAAAGGCTATAAAGTTTGGTGCGTAGGCGATGATATTGCCTGGATCAGAAAAGGTCCGGACGGCAGACTGTATGCCATCAACCCTGAAAACGGTTTCTTCGGCGTTGCGCCCGGCACAAACGATAAATCCAATCCGAACGCGCTTGCCGCTACCAAGAAAGGCACGATCTTTACAAACGTTTGCCATGATCTGGATAATAACACCGTTTGGTGGGAAGGTCTTAACGATAATCCGCCTACCAATGCAATAAACTGGAAAGGCGAGCCTTGGAACGGCAAAGAATCTGATGAGAAGGGCGCGCACCCGAACTCAAGATTCACCGCTCCTGCTGTAAACTGCCCCTGTATCTCCTCTGAGTTTGAGAATCCGCAGGGCGTTCCGATTTCCGCGTTCGTATTCGGCGGTCGCCGCGCGAAACTTACGCCGCTCGTATATCAGTCCACAAGCTGGAATCACGGTGTATTCGTAGGCTCTATCATGGGTTCTGAAACCACTGCCGCTGCAACAGGCGCAGTAGGCGTTGTTCGCCGCGATCCTATGGCTATGCTTCCGTTCTGCGGCTATAATATGGGCGATTACTGGAAACATTGGATTGAGATCGGCGAAACGCTTGATCCTGACAAGGCTCCTAAGATCTTTAATGTAAACTGGTTCCGCAAGGATGATGAGGGGCACTTCCTCTGGCCCGGATTCGGCGATAACCTTCGTGTTCTTGACTGGATCATTGACCGCTGCGAGGGCAAGGTAGACGCTGTGGAAACACCGATCGGCTATCTTCCGAAAGCAGAGGATATCAACTTGGAAGGCCTTGATATGACCACGGATGATCTTGAAAAGATTCTGGATGTGGATAAGGATGCTTGGAAAGAGGAACTCAAGGGCGTTGAGGAACTTTATGCTAAATTCGGCGATACGCTTCCCAAAGAACTTGGGGATGAACTCAACAGAGTAAAAGCAAACCTTGATAAATAAGCATGAAAGATTGCGCGCTGCTTTTTGCGGCGCGCTTTTTTCTCCGTTTTTCGCTTTTCTTCCGTTTTATTTTTCCATATGTCGGTAAATTTTAAAAATACACAAAATTGTTAACGAATTTGTTAAAAATATGACACAAATGATTATTGATATTGGCAAATCATCCATGTATAATAATCATTGAAGATAATATAATTTATTATCCGATTTTTACGGAGATGAAATAAATTTTGGATCTTTTATGTGAAAACTGCCGCTGGTTTGTGTGTGATGAGGACAGCGGGGAGGAATTTTGCAACGCGCTTCTTGACGAAGATGAGTATGCGCAGCTTACCCAAAGCTTACGCAGGGGAAAGTGCCGATATTTCTGCCCGGACGGCGGTGAATACGAGATCGTAAGGAGGCAGAATTGAACGATGTTCGCAAGCAGAAAGAAATCAGTCAGCATAAAAAGCGCTGCAGTTTTTCTGGCAGTTCTGCTCATAATATCGTTTATTGCCGTTATTGTTGACAGAAATATACGCGCAAATACTATTCATGTAAACGGAAAAGCAATGATCCTCGGCGTGGGTCAGGAATATGATTATCCCGCTGATGATCATTTGGTGCGTTATAAAAGTTATAATAAAGACGTTGTTACCGTGGATTCAAACGGCGTGTTCCGGGCGGTGTCAAAAGGCTCGGCGCTTGTTAAGGTAGGCACTTCGGAAATCACGGTCTATGTAGAGGACGCACCAACTGCCCTTTCTTTTTCGGAAAATGAACTGTCGATCGGGGTAGGCGAACGGTATATGCCATCTCTTCAGGTGGAGGGCAGTGAATTAAATACGGGCTTTGAATTTTCTTCTTCTGATCCGAATGTCCTTGGCGTGGATAGTGCGGGAAATGTGATCGGCATCGCAAACGGAAGCGCGGATGTCAGTGTTAAAAGTTACAATGGCCTTTCCGCAAGCGCAAGAGTCAATGTGCTTTCCGCGCCGGAGAGCATTCAGTTTCCCGTATCGGAAAAAACCATCTATCTCGGCACGCAAAAGTATATGAAGCCGTCCGTTTCGTCGGGCAGTGCCTCAAAGATGATCTATATTGATTCGGATAACACTTCCGTTTTAAAAACGGAAGGCTCAAATTTTATTCCCGTTTCCGCGGGCGAGGCCACTGTAACGGCAAAAACATATAACGGCAAAACCGCTGTCTGCAAGGTAACGGTTGCCGAGGCGCCGTTTTACATAAGAACGGATCTGGATCCGGGCAAACCCATGGTTGCCCTTTCCTTTGATGACGGTCCCAACGCCAAAACAACTTCTGTTATTCTGGATACGCTGGAACAGAATCACGGTTCGGCAACATTTTTTATGGTGGCAAACCGCCTTTCCAAACAGGGGAATGCAGACTGCGCCAAGCGAATGGTGTCCCTTGGCTGTCAGCTCGGGAATCATACGTATGATCACAGCCATTACGGCAAGGATGTTACCCCGGCGGATATCACAAACGGAATCAACGCCATAAAAAATGCAACGGGGTATGCGCCGTCGGTGTTCAGACCCACGGGCGGCTATTTGTCTGATACCATTAAAAACAACGCTGCCGCGCCGATCTGTCTGTGGAGCGTGGATACCAACGACTGGAAATATAAGGACGCCGCAAGAATCGGCAAATATGTTTTGGATCATGCGCAAGACGGGGATATCATTCTGATGCATGATATCTATAAGACCAGTGCAGAGGCAGTTCAGAAATTTGTTCCCGAACTTGTCAAACGCGGATTTCAGATCGTCAATATCGCGGAGCTTGCCTATTATAAAGATGCCGAAATGCAAAACGGGCATGTTTACAGTTCTTTCCATTAATCGAACGGAGGTTTTTGTTTTGGTACAGTTAAGGGGCTATAAAGTAAATAAACTTGAGGTCGAAAACCGGGTGAAGCCCGGCACACAGCTGAAACTGCAGAATCAGGTCAAATATAACGTGAATTATATGGATGACGCAAAAAGATGCGTGGGTATCGTTGAATTTAGAATTACGGATTCGGATCTCAATCCGTTTGAGATGCGCCTTGAAATGGCTGCTGAGTTTTCGTTTGAGGACGGAGATGAAAAGCCGGATATCCATACCCAGTCTTTTGATCAGCTGTTCCCGTTCCTTAGAATGACCATCAATAACGCCGCGTCTTTAACCGGACTTCCCGGTCTGCTGATCCCGATCATGCATCTGAATAAAAACACCGTTACCGTCGGCAAACCGCAGGAAACGGAAAAAAGTCCCCTGAATTAAGCCTTCTTTATTGACTTGATTTTTAATATAGGATATAATAACCTCTGCAAGAACATTGTTACGCGCCTGTTCGCACTTTTCCGCTCGCAGATGCGTAATAATAACCTCTGCGAGAACATTGAAACACAGCGCTTGGTGGTTGTTACCGCCTTGCACTTGTGGCAAAATCAAACAGGGAATGGAGCGCCGGCCCCGTTCCCGTTTTGTGCGTAAAAAACATAAGCATATTTTAAGTGATTGGAGAATTTTAATTATGGTTAGAGCAATAGTAGGTGCCAACTGGGGCGATGAGGGTAAAGGCAAAATTACCGATATGTTCGCGCAAAAGGCGGATATCGTTATCCGTTTTCAGGGCGGCGCCAATGCGGGCCACACAATTATAAATGAGCACGGCAGATTTGCCCTGCATCTTCTTCCAAGCGGCATTTTTAATGAAAACACTGTGTGCATCATCGGAAACGGTGTTGCGTTGGATATCCATAAGTTTATCCAGGAATTGGAGGGCATTAAGAAAGCGGGCTTGAATCCAAAACTTCTTGTTTCCGAACGCTGCCAGATTCTGATGCCATATCATATCAAACTGGACGAGTACGAGGAGGAGCGCCTTGGCAAAGCCGCTTTTGGTTCCACAAAAAGCGGTATCGCGCCGTTCTTTTCAGATAAATATTCCAAGATTGGCATTCAGGTCAACGAACTGTTTGATGATGATCTGCTGAAAGCCAAACTGAAAAATATCTGCACGCTTAAAAACTTAACGCTTAAATATGTTTATCATAAGCCTCTTCTGGATGAAGAGGAACTTTATGCAACCTGCATGGAATATAAAAAAGAGATTGAGCCGTTCGTTTGCGATACGCATACTTATATTCAGAATGCGCTCAAAGCGGGCAAAGAGATCCTGCTTGAGGGTCAGCTCGGCACACTGAAAGATCCCGATTTCGGCATCTATCCCATGGTTACTTCTTCTTCCACGCTTGCCGGTTACGGCTGCGTCGGCGCCGGCATCCCGGCAAATCAGATCAAGGATATCGTTGTTGTTACAAAAGCGTATTCCAGCGCTGTTGGCGCAGGCGAGTTCGTTTCAGAGATTCTGGATGAAGAGGAAGCGCAGGAACTGCGTATCCACGGCGGCGATAAGGGCGAATTCGGCGCAACAACCGGCAGACCGCGCCGTGTGGGCTGGTTTGATTGCGTTGCAACGCGCTACGGCGTAGAGTGCCAGGGTGCTACGCAAGTTGTTATGACGGCACTGGACTGCCTTTCTTATCTTGAGGAAATCAAAGTCTGCGTAGGTTATGAACTGAACGGAGAGGTCATTAAATATTTCCCCACAACGCCGTCGCTCAAAAAGTGTAAGCCGGTTTACAAAACGCTCAAAGGCTGGCACTGCGATATCAAAGGCATCCGCAAGTATGAGGATCTGCCTCAGGAAACCAAAGATTATGTAGAGTTTATTGAAAAGGAGATCGGTCATCCGATTACCATGGTTTCCAACGGCCCCGAACGTGAGGCAATCATTTACAGAAACAAATAAATAAAAAAGCTCCGCTGTTTTGGCGGAGTTTTGCTTTTTTATAAATAGATATCGTTTTAAATTGCTTGCCTGCCATCTTGCAATCGCTTTGCAAATTGTATATAATAATATCTCACAATACATATCAACAGGGAGGTTTCTTATGGAAAAAATTCTTGTTCTTGATTTCGGCGGTCAGTATAATCAGCTGATCGCGCGCCGCGTGCGTGATAATCATGTTTACGCAGAGATTTTGCCTTATACCACTCCGCTTGAAGAGATCAGAGCGAACGGATATAAGGGAATCATCTTCACCGGCGGTCCCAATTCCGTTTATGACGCAAGTTCGCCGCATTATTCGGCGGATATCATGGATCTTGGCATACCGGTGCTCGGCATATGCTACGGCAGCCAGCTGATTGCCTGGATGCTCGGGGGCAAGGTAGAAACCGCGCCCGTTTCCGAATACGGTAAAATAGAGCTTCATACCAAAGGATCCCCTCTGTTTAAAGAGGTGCCCGAAAGCAGCACCGTTTGGATGAGCCATACGGATTATATCTCAGAACCGCCTCAGGGCTTTGAAATCGTTGGCTTTACAAATGACTGCCCCTGCGCCGCAATGCAGGATACAAACAGAAAACTCTATGCTGTGCAGTTTCACCCGGAGGTTACCCACAGTGAATACGGCATGCAGATGCTGCGCAATTTTCTTTATGATGTCTGCGGCTGTTCCGGCGACTGGGTCATGGATAATTTTATTGAAACAACAGTTGAAAAACTGCGCGCGCAGATCGGCGATAAAAATGTAATTCTCGGTCTTTCCGGCGGTGTGGATTCGTCCGTTGCTGCAGGGCTTCTTTCCAGAGCGGTCGGCAAACAACTTACCTGCGTGTTTGTGGATCAAGGCCTAATGCGGAAAAATGAAGGCGATTTCGTCGAAAAGACGTTTACAAGCCTGTTTGATATGAATTTTGTCCGCGTCAACTGTGCAGACAGATTCCTTTCTGCTCTTAAAGGCGTAACAGATCCGGAGCAGAAGAGAAAGATTATCGGCACGGAATTTTTCAATGTTTTCTGGGATGAGATCAGAAAGCAGCAGGATAAAGGCTTTTTCGCGCAGGGTACGATCTATCCCGATTGTATTGAAAGCGGCAAAGGCGATGCTGCTGTAATCAAAACGCATCACAACCGGGTGAAAATGCCGGATGATGTGCAGTTCCTCGGCGTAATAGAGCCGCTTTGCGATCTGTTTAAAGATGAGGTGCGCAGGGTCGGCGAAAAACTCGGTATCCCTAAAGAACTCGTTTGGCGCCAGCCGTTCCCCGGCCCGGGTCTGGGTGTGCGCGTCATTGGTGAACTTACGGCAGAAAAAATCAAAGTCCTTCAGGATGCGGATTGGGTGCTGCGCGATGAAATGCGTAAAAACGGATACGAGAAAAATCTTGCGCAGTTTTTCTGTGTGCTTCCCAATGTGCAAACGGTCGGTGTAATGGGCGATCACAGAACATATGACCATCTAATCGCGATCAGAGCCGTTACAACAGATGATTTTATGACGGCGGATTGGGCAAAGATCCCATATGATATCCTTGCCAAAGTCTCCAACCGTATCACAAACGAAGTAGAATACGTCAACCGCGTCGTCTACGACATCACTTCCAAACCCCCCGGCACCGTCGAGTGGGAATAAGTGCTAATTCCCCGAAAACCCAGAGTTTATGTGGGTTTGCGGCGTTCACAAAAGTCTTTTGATAACAATTTGATAACAGCCATACAAGATCCATTATTCTTGCAATCCGGTGGTTTATGGGTTACAGAATAATTGACAAGCGGTTGTGTGGCAAAAGAAATCCATATTAGAAAGCCCTTAGCTGTGGGTAGTAACTCATAGCTAAGGGCTTTTGTCGTTTTCCATAAAAACACTGAGGTTTAACAAAAATACTTGCGGTATCTCTGTTAGTACAAATGGATATATTACGTCAATCTGCTGACAAGTGGCAAGCTGAACAGTTGCCTTGCCGATATCAATGAGCAAGCAGAAGAGATGTTTTCACGGCTGGTAAAACAACTGGCGGAAAAAGAAAATGTAACCGAAGAACTCAAAGCAACTGACCAAATGCTGTGGGTTCAGAAGATGAACAATATCCGTAATCGTGCAACGGAAATTGTAAATGCAGAATTGATTTACACGGTATAAGCACAACGGCGGCAGGGAGAAATCTCTGCCGCTATTTTCGCATTTTTTGCAATTACAAATTACATTTTCGTGTAATTACTTATTGATTTTAGGAAGAACTTGTGCTATAATACACTAAAATACATTTATGTGGATAAGAGGCGCTTGTTATGGCTGTTAGTTACAATAAACTTTGGAAACTTCTTATTGATAGAAATATGAAAAAGAAAGAACTCGGAGAAACTGCGGGGATAAGCAACTCTCTTATTGCAAAACTCGGAAAAAACGAGAATGTTACGGTTGATGTATTAGTGAGAATATGTTCCGCCCTCGATTGTGGAATCGAAGACATTTTGGAAATCGACAAAAACGATGCTTGCAACAATTAATGGAGGAACTATGGAATACGCAATAATAAAAGAAAAACGTTTGGAATATAAAATTAGTCAAACAAAAATTGCCGAAGCCACAGGCTTCAGCAAGGCAATGATTTCATCTTGGGAATTGGGGAAAACTATTCCATCAAGAGATGATTTTCAAATTGTTAGCAACGCATTGCTCACATTAATCAACAATATTAATAATGGCTTAGACGATGTTCGCAAAAAGAGAATTACCAAATCTAATGCTGTAAAAAAAGATTTGCCAAAAGCAATAAAGGATGCCGATGAATACAATAAATCATTAAAGAATCTCAGCAAAGTTCCCTGTGCATATCGTGATTCGTTGTCTAATTTATACCACAGGGCGATGTATGAAAAAACAAAAGATGCACCCAAAGCAATTGCTTTGTTTTCTGGATGCGGCGGTTTATCATTGGGCTTTGCAGCGGCAGGATTCAATTTGGTCGGACACGTAGAGATAGAAGATTCTGCAAACAAAATATATAATGCTAATTTTTCTAACAGTAAGCTACTTGGAACAGATATTTGCGATATAACAGAAAGCCAAATAAAAGATTGGAAAAAAGAATTCGGAGATATTGATGTTGTTATTGGTGGTCCTCCGTGTCAAGGTTTTAGCTTGGCTGGAAAACGAGACCCAGACGATCTAAGAAACCAACTGTTCAAATACTATTCGAATATTGTTTCTTTGGTTCAACCGAAAGCATTTGTTTTTGAAAATGTTAGACTGTTGACATCAATGAAAACAGCGGATGGAAAACTTTTTATTGACTGTATTTTTGATTCTTTTTCAAAAGCCGGATACCATTTAGTAAAAAAAGAATTAAACATGGCAGAATATGGCGTGCCACAGTCAAGAGAAAGGGTTGTTATTGTCGGAGTGCGCAACGACATCGATGTGAACTTTAGTTTTCCAATAGCAACTCACCAAGCGAATTCGGATACATATTCGCTAAGTCTGTTTGAAACACCAAGCCTAATATCATTTCGTGACGCCACTTGCGATCTAATTCATTTGGAATCCGGAGAAGTATCAGATGATCCTCTCCATTGGAGTATTGTTCATCCAGAGCATGTCATTCGTTGGTTAAAAGATGTTCCCGAAGGGTGCAGTGCTCATGATAATGAAAACCCCGATTTAAGGCCTCCGAGCGGATTTAATACTACGTACAAACGCATAAAATGGGATGAACCATGTTCCACCATTACTACGAATTTTAGTATGATTTCGGGCTGTAGAAATGTACACCCCACCGCCACACGTTCTTTAACGATACGTGAGGCGGCGAGGGCGCAATCATTTCCTGATGAGTTCGTATTTTTAGGAAAATGGGGAGATGTTAGAAAAGCGATTGGTAACGCAGTACCACCAATTTTTGCCGAAAAAATTGCCGATGAAATTAAAAATCAAATTTTATCGAAATAATCCTTTAAAATATAAAAGTATCCCGATTTCAAATTGAATTGCAATTGGGTAGGATGAACTTTTTGCCCACCACGCTGAAATTGTATGAAACCAAATCTTGGTGCCATGTGTACAATATCCTTGTTTTTATATGTACCTTTGTAAATACGATATTCAGATAAAACAAATCCCGAGTGCATTCTCGATAACTTGATTATTTCATTCATTGAAAAAATGGCAGTTTCGCAATCATAAAAGTCGGTATATTTTACTGTTTGGTGCAAGAGATACTCTGGGGGGAACGGATCATCTTTATACGCTTTTTGAAATAGCAAAAGAGATATTCTATCTTGATTGTCAGAAATGATCTTATTCCAATCATTTTGAGCTTTTTTAGACATTTCTTCCCAGTAGTATCTATTAGGATCAAGTTTTCTTGCTACTAATGCTTCTTTACTCATACGATCTGCAGGTCTGTATCCAGCGTCGCCACAGAACATTGATAAACCAGCAGTTGCTTCTTCACTCACTGCAATTCCGTTGTTGGATAACAATTGACAAAAAGCTCTTGCAGTAGTAAAAAACATTTGATCGTTCGTAGGAGTTTTCTTATTACAGGTCTTAACAGAAATTCCAATTGTTTTTGTTGCATCTGGAGTTTGGATTTTGATCAAAACATCCGATTTGCTTTTGGTTATAGGATTTCCGTTATCATCTGTAATAGCATCTCCAAGTCCAGATGTAGCAAGTCCTCCAAGCCAAGATGCTTTTACAGATTTAATTACGATGTTCTGATTGTTAGAAATGTATTGAAGTAAGTTATGTGCGGGATTTCCTTGTGATAAGTGAGATGTGTTATTTGTCGGAGTGAAAACTGTTCCATTTAGCTTGTTTATTTCAGCAGCAAGAAGAGCTTCAAATTTATGTCCCTTTTTTCTTCCAACGGTTCTTGCTTCAATTTGTTTGCTATGGGCTTTACTTGTAGGCTTTTGTGCCATATGTACTCTCCTTTCTTACTGCTGTGGGATGAATAATTTGTATGTTTCAATTTCAAGTGCATCCGCAATTCGCTGAATATTTTCAAGTGAAATGCTTCTGCGATAACACTCAATTGCACTGATATATGTTCTGTGAAGCCCACACTTCTCGGCAAATGCTTCTTGGGATATGCCCAACGCCTGTCGATAACGCTTCACGTTTGTTCCAAAAACTTTTACAATATCCATACTTGCAAACCTCCATACTATATGGTACAATAATGAATACAATAAATCTACAGACAATAAGTAACAGCTACTCAAGGTGGTGATTAAATGGCTAAAAAGGCTATAAATAAAATTATATATTTCGACAAAGAAACCATTAGAAATATTTTGCAAGAAAGAGACCATGGCGAACTATCAAGAGTAACGGATATATCATCAGCAGCTCAAGTTCAAACCTCCATCACTACGGAAGCGTCAGCAAAATTGAAACTAGAAGTTCCTCTGGTTTCACGAATTTCTTTTCTGTTTACCGGTAAAATTGATGCGTCTTATGTTATCAAAAGAGACAGCACAACAACTATATCATCAACGGAAATTTCTGAATTCGAAGAACTAAAACCACTTCTTGTGTCTATCCCTAACATCCAGCTTTCTGATATTGAAAATTCTTCAACATCGCTTAGAGTTGCTGGAGGATACCTCAAAATCGTCAAAGGCGGAATTGATGGCTTAGATACAAAAGAATTTAAAACTGTGATGGATAGCTATGATGGCTACGATACATATAAGGTGGATGAAAAACGCTATGTCCGCTTTAATAATTCAGCATTCGTAAGTAACTATAAGAGAAATGATCTGCTAACAACAACCATGACGTTATATTGTGTACCTGTGGGAAGTTTTGATAAAATGCGCTTTGATTTTATCCAAGAGATAAGTAAAATGGAGCGCTTAATATCAACCGCTGAAAAGCCTCAAACTTTAGCTGATTTGTATCCATCAGAAATTGAAATTAAGGGAAAAACCAATATGGCAAATGCTCAGAAAGAAATTGAAAATGTAACACTTTACGACGTTTTATATGCCTGTGTTACTGCGGAGGCATCATATGGAGGATAAGCGTAAATATCATATAATTATCGGTTCAAAAGCTTATTTTGATGCCTCTCTGCCGGATTTTTCTGAAGAAGATGAGGTGGATACTTTTCTGGAGCTTGTAAAGCTTTCAGATGCAGCAAAACAGAGCCGTTACAATTTCGATCAATATGCTAACACGTTAATTGTCAAAAACAACAATTATCACGGGATCGTCGAGGCAGCGCATGATCGTTTGGGTCCTTTGATTGAAGACTTAACAACCGATGATGCAGATATTTACATTCACAATCCACCCCGTGTTCTTAAAGAATACTTAGAAGATCAATATAAGCGTTCTCTTATAGAATTGGATGTTAAGTCTGAAGAATATGGAATAAAGCGTGATTCAGAAATGTTTGTCGAGAATATCGCAAGCATATCATCGAATTTGTTTGGACAGGCAAATGCTATTGCAGAAATAAGTAAGAGTCTGTGGTATTTAACAACCGTCAAACGAGAGAAACCATATGTGATAATGTTGTATGGTAATAGTAGCTTGGGCAAAACCGAATTGGTGAGGGAGATTTCCCAAAAATTCTTTGGTAGTAAGTGCTTAGAAAAGCACTTGTCGATGTTTAAAAACAACAATTATTCAGAGTATTTTTTTGGAGATGCACCCAATCGCAAAAGCCTTGGTTTTGACCTGCTTGAACGTGAATCAAATTTAATCTTCTTTGACGAGTTGGATAAATGCCCGGAACACTTTTTCTCAGCGTTTTATACGCTGTTTGATAACACCCTTTTCAAAGACGCAACGTATGATGCGGATGTGTCTGGCATTGTAATTATTCTAACATCTAATTATCAAACTGAGGATGAAATGAAAAAACAGCTCGGTCTTCCCATTTTTTATCGTATTGACAAGATGATTCATTTTGATGATTTTGGTTGCGATACGATATATGCGATTGTTAAGAGTGAAATCGAAGCCAGAAAAAGCGAATATAGTGACAAGCTAACTCCAGAAATTGTATATGCCGCCGTAAGCCCATTAGTATCCGCTACTGGCGAAAATGCAAGAACTATAAAATATAAAGTTCAGCAAGTTATCGAAGAACTCTTATTCCAAGAGGTTGTAGAGAAGATGACAAAAAACTGAAGCAATTATGATGCTGAGTAGACAAGATATACTTGTATTGCGTGGCAACGAAATGGCAACAAAAAATCGGATAGCATATGCTTTACCGATAATACAAATACTGTAGATACTCTCTGCTAAACATCATAAACAAATGCGCTTAAGATTGATTTGCAGAGAGCGAGTGGGAATGATACAAACATGAAATTGACTCCTGAAATCCGAAAGTTATATGGATTTCGGGGGTCGATTTTTTAGATGAAATCGTTTTATCTTTATGCCGGCGCAATATGTGCCGGGATAAGGATGAATGGAACAAAATCCGAACGGCTGTGCTTTGGTTTTTACTTTTAAGAGCAATATTCGAATGGGTGGAATTTTATCCGGCAATATGTTAAAATTAAACAGTAATATTGTTTCGTGGGTAGGAGTCAAAATGGAATTACGTATTGCTACGCCTAAAGATATAGCAGTCATTCAGCAGCTACGTATAAAAATGCTTGGGAAGTTGCCGGAGATCTGCCGGGGAACCTGCCCCAAGCCATTTTTGAATATTTGAATACGCATCTTCAAGACGGGAGCTGCCTTTGTGCCTTGATTGGGGCGGACCGGAATGTGGTCGGTAAGGCTATGCTTTGCATTTATGAAGTGATGCCGGATGAAGTGAACACAACGGGGCAATGCGCTACTTTATTTTCCGTTTATACACTTCCGCAGTTTGGGGGGCACGGCTATATGGAAAGGCTTTTGCGTTTTCTGCTGGAAAAAGCAAAAGAATTGGGCGTAAAGGAAGCGCTTGCTTGTGCTGAAATCAAAGCGATACCTTTACATAAACGGGATCGGATTTAAATTAAAAGAACAGGAAATATATATAAGGCTGTGATCTTTAAGATGACGGTATATTGTTTTTTGCGCTGTATGGATAACATGTAACAGGAGCACTGTGCGTACAAATTGTAAAAACCACATTTTTACTTTCCTAAAGAAAACAAATTTTGTTGAAATTGGGTCTTTTGAGGTGAGAGGGTTGTGTTGCGCAGAATTGAAACAAGACTTGTTTTCCTTATTGGCGGAAAATGGCGCGGAGTTAATGGGCGTTGCCGATCTGTCCGATATTATAAGCGGAGAAATGCAAACGGGTATAGCAGTGGCTGTTTCCGTTCCCGTCAATATTGTGAAGGATTTACAGACTGCGCCGACAAAGGAATATTATGACGCATAGTATACCTTGAACGCAATGCTGGACGATATCGTTACATGCGGAGCAGAATTTTTGAAAAAAACGGCGATCAGGCGTTTGCGAACACCACAAAAGTTGTGAAACAGAATGATAACTGGTGCACACCGCTTCCGCACAAAACGGTTGCCGCACGCGCCGGATTAGGCTGGATCGGCAAGAATTGTTTGCTCGTTACTGAGCGATATGGCAGTGCAGTGCAGTTGTCAAGTTTTCTAACGAATGCTCCCATGCCTGCAGAAAAGCCGGTTAATGAGAGCAAATGCGGGAAATGTACGGCTTGCGTACAAAAATGTCCGGCAAAAGCGCTGACAGGCGTTTTATGGTATAGAACGATCCGCCGTGAACAGATTCTTCGCAAAGAGGACTGTAAAGAAATGCAGATCCAAAGAATGAAAAAGGCAACAGGCATTGCAACGGATCTGTGCGGACTGCATTCTGCCGTATGTCCTTATACGCAAAGATTTGTAAATCGTAACACACATATATAGTATACAAAGTTGAATCGCAAACAGGTTTTCAGTATGAATGTTTTTAAGATTGAAAACAAAACGGTATCTGTTTACCCCGGCATGAACGCGGGGGCGCCGATGATCTATCTCCATACCTTTGCGGACGAAGGGGAGCAGGTGCATCGGATCCTGACGGAGAAGAACCATACAAATAGAACGCTTGTTGCAATAAGCGGGCTGGATTGGAACCACGATATGGCGCCGTGGGATGTTTCGCCGGTCTTTAAGAACAATGCGCCGCTCACAGGCGGAGCAGACGCATATCTCCGTCTTCTTACCAAAGAGATCATGCCGGAAGTGGAAAAACAAATGGCAGCCAAGCCGGCATGGCGTGGACTTGCAGGCTACTCGCTTGCCGGTCTGTTTGCGGTGTATTCCATTTATCATACCGATCTCTTTTCCGCAATTGCCAGCGTATCCGGCTCTTTGTGGTATCCGAATATCATGGATTATCTTTTTTCTCATAATATGAAGCGCGTGCCGGATTTTATGTATTTTTCTCTTGGGGATAAAGAGCATAAGACACGCAACCCGTTTTTAAAAACGGTGCGCCAAAATACGATGGAGGCGGAAGAATTTTACCGCTCGCAAGGAATCAAAACCGTATTTCAGATGAATCCCGGCAATCATTATCAGGACCCGGCGGCAAGGACTGCTGCCGGCATTGCATGGCTTTTGAGCCAATAAAACGATTTTGCATTCGGCAATAAAAAATCCCTGACGTCATTTAGAACTGTCAGGGATTCTTTCATTTGTTTAAACGGTCTGCGCCGCGGTTTCTCTTGCAACGATCTCGTTATAAAGTTCTTTGATCTCGTCAAAGTGTGTGTAATTTTCTGCCTGTCTCAACAGGTTGCGGGCATCCAAATACGGCTTAGCGGACCGGTTGTAGTTGGTGCGGTGATTTTGTTCATCGCGTATTTTTTTGTTGAGTTCTCTGAAATCCGCCTTAAGAGATTTGATCTCGCCTTTAATGCGGTGAATTTCGCTCTTGTTTTTCGTTTCCTGCGCCTCATAAAGGCTCTTGTAAAGATTATCCTCTTTTTTGTCGTACTGTTCTTCTGTTTCAAACAGTGCGTTGAGTTTTGTGTCGTCAGGAACGGCAATCGCATTCGCGCCGTAATATTTCTCCTGATATTTTCTTGCAGTGAGCCTTGTTCTGGCAAAATGCACCATATACTGGCGGAATTCTTTTTCCGCTTCCGTGCCTTTCGGCAGGCGCTTGGCGTCTTTCAGTTTCTTTCTCAGTTCGCTGATGCTGTGCGTGCCGAGCCCTTCCAGACCTTCTTCATAGATCTTTTGCGCGTGTTCGGTTTGCAGTTTGCCGAAACTTGTGTCAAACCGGCTGATCTCTTTTAAAACAAACGGCGCCAGTTTGATCTCCTGATTGCGGAGTATTGCCGCTCTGCGGTCTTCTTTGGCAAGTTTAACGGCCTCTTTAACGGCGTCTTTTTTATTTTGTTTTGCCTGCTTTACAGCGGCTTTGATCTGCTCTTTTGTGCCGGTTGACGCCTTGGCGTTGTCAATGGCGGCATTGAGTCGTTCATCTGATTTTGCTTTTTTCTTTGCCGCTTTAATTCCGTCTTTTGTGATCTTGGCGGGTTCTTCATTTACAATCTCTTTTGCGTTTTCAACCATGTCCACTACTTCTACAAGATTGTCATCGCTGAGCGCATGATTGCCGAAATCCTCAAAGAAAGCGCGGATCTTAAGAACACGCACCATGCCTTGCTGTTTCAGCTCCGTAAGGTCATAAAAGAAATAGGGAACAACGTTGATAAACGCGCCGATCATAGACGCCATGATCAAAACGCCGCACATGGTTTGCAGGATATTGCTGTCATACAGTGAAAAATACGATATGCTGGAAGTATCCGCCTGTGCAATGACTTCTTTTACAACAGAGCCGTTGCGGAGCACTTTGTTCATAACTTCCGGATCGTTCATGACCTGGGCGGCAGTTTCCGTGTTGATGCCGAACTTGTCATAAAGCAGGTTCACAATACCGCTGCTGGCAACGGTTACAAGACCGCCTATGGCTGTAATGGTAGAGAACATGCCGTCGATTCTTTCGCCGCTGACATACTGCTGGAAATCTCTGATATCCGCGTTTACGGAGGGTGTAAGGATCTGCATAAATGCATTCATCAAGTTGTTCATCCAGTAGCATATAACAAGCAGGATGATCGGGATCCAGGTGTTCAGGGCGCTGTTGCTTTCTCCGGTCATATCGATCGTTCGGATAACGGGGAACATCAACCCGATAAAGACGATGTTGAGTACGTTTGTGGAGATCAGCACGAACCGTTTGCCCCATTTTCTGATGGCGAACGGCGCGATCAGCATGCCCACCAAGCCGGCGTTCTGGCAGATCAGTGTGATCACGGAGTTTACGGCGCCGTTATAGATTCCGCCGTAGTTGTAGAGCCAGTTTAATACGACCGTCATGGAGGATTCAAGGAAACCGAGCCATGTTGCCATGGCGATTACCCAGAAGTATTTGTTGCGCAGAACTTCACGCAGCGAATCCATAAACTTGATCTGGATAACGTGCGTTTTTGCCTGCACGATCTTTTCTTTTGTGTTTACATACACCACAATGCTCAGCATAACGGAAAGTATGGCAAGCGGCGGATAGATATATCTGTAAAGCCGGATGTCGTACATATTGTTGTTGGTAAACAACTGGGCAAAGATCGGCATCGCAAGGCTCAGAATGGACGGCGCAAGCGAATAGATAACGCCCTTGATCGTTGAAACGTCTGCTCTTTCCTGTGTGTTGGGGGAAAGAACATGGATCAGGTTGTCATACGCTTCAGAAAAGAAATAGTAAAAGAAATTCTGAATAAAATTGAGCACCAGGATGATCGCGCAGGTAATGACGTATGCTCTCGGCTTGCCGAATACGGTGCCCTCGCCGAAGAGCGCGCCGAACTGGTTGTACGGGAACCAAACGAAAAGAATGGTAACGATCGCGCTGGGTATGCCCATTTTTACTATGTAAGGCCGGTATTTGCCTTCCTTGCTGCGGGTGTTGTCTATGATATTTGCCCGAATTCCGGAAAGCGGAATGTTTACGATAACGGAAATGAAGTACATGATGTACATATCGATCGGCTCAACGCCGAGCGTGTTTCCGATCAGTACGTTCGTTGCGGACAGGATCATGTTCGTTGCCATAACGGCAAGGAACTTTACACCTATGCCGCCGCCTGCATAGGATACGATTTCTTTAAAAGGCATGTAACGCCCTTTTGGCGGCTCGTTCCAGTGCATTTTTACGTCTTTAACAAGCCCGCCTACTTTTGCTTTTAGGTTTGCCAAACCCTTACCCCCTAAAATACGAGCGGTTTCAAGCCGCCCTTGATCAGTTGTCGTTTCCTTTTATCCACTCTGTTGAAAAGGAAACAAATTTTATTTCCCTGCATGCAGTGTCCGGCTCAAACAAAACGCCGATTTCGCCGTTTTGCATCTGCGCCGCCGCGCTGTATACAAAGTCTCCTGCTTTGATCTGCCTTGCCCAGGCGAAGGTTTCGCCGTCATCCTCAGACAAACGAACGGTGCCGTTTTGGCGTTTCTGCCTGTCTGCCGGGTTTATGAACACCACCGTCGGCTTTTGCGTGCCGGTCAGTTTGATCACGCTCATCTGGCAGATCGGCTGGGGCAGATCCTCGTCCAGCCGGTAGTCATGCCAGCTTTCGCCGCCGTTATCGCTGTATGCAATTGCGGCGCTGTGCCGCGCGTCATGATTACGCATAAAGTATTTAAGCCTGCCGCCCTCCTGCTCTATTAACTGAGATTCGGTCAGCATGTCTTTTGCTTTAATCGTCATGCAGTCTGCGCGTTTTCCGCCTATGATTCTGGTGTTGTTCGGCGTTTCGCCCATCGTCCAGCTTTCGCCGCCGTCATCACTGTAAATGACTGTGCAGGACAGCCGCAGCGGAAAGGTTCTGGTTCCAAAATAGACCGGCACAACGATACGCCCCGCGTATTTCCCGCTTTTGATCTCTATGCCGCAGCCGGGGCCGGGGCCTATGAAACTCATGCTGCTTTTTTTTACCATTTTGTTCAGCGATCTCGGTTCAGACCAGGTTTCGCCGTTGTCGTCGCTGTAGACCATCATCAGATAAGAAGTGCTCTCTTCTTTAAATCTGCCGCCGGTGTAGATGTTGCCGCAACGCGTGCCGTTTTTGAATACGTCTCCGTTTTTATCAACGGTATACGGCGTTTCGCCGCCGTTTCTTTTATACAGTTTTTCACCTTTCAGTATGTATCTTGAAAATCTGCCGTTTACATATTTGTTGCCGTTTTCGTCTTCGCCTCGGCTCTTTTTGCTGTTTCGGATGCCGATGCCTGCCGGCGTATGGGAATAGATCAGAATGACCCTGCCCGTCTTTTCGCTGTATACCATAACGGGGTCTATGGCGGAGGAAGACCGCATCTGCTTTGTGCCGTGTTCCTGCACAACAATTGCCATATCCGTCCATGTTCTGCCGCAGTCAAAACTGCGGCGGATCACCTTGTCTATCCGGTTTGGATTGTCCATGCCGGAGCAGTAACGCGCGTCTGCGCAGGCAATCAGCACGCCGTCTCTTGCCGTAATCAGAGAGGGGATCCTGTAGTATTTTGACGGCCCTTTGATCTCAGGCCCGAATACGGTTTGAAATTCCATTCGTTTTACCCCTCCTTCTCAAAACAAACATATTGGAACTATTATAGCAAAACGAATCCTTGATATCAAGACATTTTCGTGGTTTAAAATGATAATAATATTGTAATTTATAATAATTACAATATCTATATAAGTATGTGCTTGACTTTAATTTTTTTATGTGTTATGTTACACAGCAAGGCTGTTTTTATGCCGTGATTTACAATATTGTTTGTGAAAGGAGATTTTTATGGAATCAAAGGCATTGTTTTCAAAAACACCGCCGGTAAAACTGTTTTTTATCGCTGCTTTTCCGGGTGCTGTCAGCATGCTGGCATCCGCGCTTTATCAGATGATGGACGGTGTGTTCGTCGGCAGATTTTTGGGAGAAACGCCTTTTGCAGCCCTTAATCTCGCAATGCCGTTCGTAATCATTAATTTTGCGCTTGCGGATCTGATCGGCGTAGGCTCGTCCGTTCCTATTTCCGTAAGCCTCGGCAGAAAAAAAGAGCAGGAGGCAAACAACATCTTCACCTGCGCATGCCTGATGATCTTTATTGCCGGCATTGTAATGGGCATTATCCTGTATGCGGCGGCGCCGTTTCTGATGCGCGCCATGGGCGCGGGCGGCGATTTTGCTGATTTTGCCGTTCAGTATCTGCGTGTTTACGCGATCTGCTCGCCGGTTACAACGATCGTTTTTGCTATGGATAATTTCCTGAAAATCTGCGGCAAGATCAATACAAGTATGTTTTTGAATATTTTTATGTCCGTTTTAAGTATGGGGCTTGAATTTCTGTTTCTCGCGGTTTTAAAATGGGGCATATGGGCGGCGGCGCTTGCCACCTGTATCGGTATGCTTACCAGCGCGCTGCTTGCGCTTGTTCCGTTTTTAAGGGGCGGGCTCCAGCTTAAATTCTGCCGCCCGCGTTTCAGCGTTGCCATGATCAAGCGCATCATCGCCTGCGGCAGCCCCAACTTTCTGAATAATATCGCGGGGCGTATCACTTCCATTATCATGAACTTTATTCTGGTTCGTGCAGGCGGCGAAACGGCGGTTTCCGTTTACGGTATCCTGATGTATGTGGAAGGATTTATTCAGCCCCTGCTTTATGGCATGTGTGATTCTTTGCAGCCTGCGGTTGGCTTTAACTGGGGTGCCGGGAAATATTCGCGCGTTCGCGCCATAGAAAAATGCTGTTTCATCGCAAGCGCAGTTGTTTCCGTACTGTCCGTTTTTGTGATCTGTTTCCTGCCGAGTCAGATCACCACGCTGTTTATGGGCAGCGGCAGCCGGGCGGTGTTTGAAATGTCCGTTGCCGCTCTGCCGATTTTTGGCTTAACGTATATCACGCGCTGGTTTTCGTTTGCAACGCAGAGTTATATGCTGGCGGTCGAAAAGCCGCTCCCCGCGTCGCTCATCTCGGTAAGTACGGCGCTGATCTTCCCCGTGATCCTAATCTTTGCGCTTCAGTCTTTCGGGCTTACGGGCATCTGGTTCAACTTCGCCGGAACGGCAATTTTGGCGGCAATCCTGTCCGCCGTGATTCTGATCGTTCTGCGCCGTTCACTTTCCCGGCAGGATGTGCCGGAGAGAAAAGATTCCGCTGACGCGTTTGCGTAGAAACGGGGTGGTGTTTTGAGAAGAAAAGAAAGAGAAGTAACAGATCTTCAAAAAATAGAGCAGGTGCTTGCCGAGTGCGCCGCCTGCCGCATCGCGCTTTGGGATGAAAACGCGCCCTATATCGTGCCTCTGAGTTTTGGTTATGAGATCGGTGAAAACGATTTGATTCTCTATTTTCATTGCGCAAATGCGGGCAAAAAGATCGATCTGATCAAAAAAGATCCGCGGGCAGGTTTTGAAACAGACGTTTTCCGGCGGCTGGTAACGGCTGAAAAAGCCTGCGGCTACACGGCAAAATATGCAAGCGTTACCGGCTGGGGCAATATAGAGATCGTGACGGACAGCCGTGAAAAGGCAAAAGGCCTTGCCGCCGTTATGCGTCACTATACAGGCAGATCGGATTTTGATTTTTCACCCGCGGAATGCAGCGCCGTGTGTGTTTTGAAACTCACCGCCGGGGCGTTTTCCTGCAAGGAAAATGTGTGATATCATAAATAAATCAGCGCCGGAACCCGTTCCGGCGCTTTCTTGCTTATTTTCTTTATTTGCTGTATTTCAGCCCCTTTTTCAGACCCAATATGATCTGCGGCAACGCCGTAAAATTCGCGCGGCGCTCGCAAAAAAATTTTGTAAAAGGATAAAGGCAAAGTTTTCGCCGCCCCTGACAGGTGATTTTTTGTGCATTTTCGAGTTTTTAAAGGAGCGAAAAGGGCGGGAAACAAAAAAATGGCTATTTTTTGGGTAGTGGTTTGTATTCGTTTGTAAAACAGAGCAGATAATCTGCGGACACGTTATATAGTTTACATACTTTTATTATAAATCCTGCTTTTACTTCGTTTATTCCTGTTTCGTATCGCCTGTATTGTTCTCTTTTAAGATTTAATAGTTTGGCTACTTGTTCTTGTGTAAGATCTCTATCTTTTCTTAAGTCCTCTAATCTTTGTGTATATTGCATAAAATCACCTCGCTATTTTTGTGATTTTATGTTATCAAAAAATGCTACAGAAGTGTTGCAAATGCAATAAAAGTGTGGCATTGTATATTTGTGCTATAGAACTGTGGTATGTGAAAGGCGTTAATCAAATGTATCAAACGTTGAATAAGTCAACAATACGCGCACTGTATAGTGCGATTGAATTTGCTATTGGTGAAAGATTCACCCGGTTCTTGGATAAATAGATTTTTTTGAATTTATTACATTGGAAGAATGCCGCAATGTTTTTCAATTATAACAATTTATTCCGGATAGGCAAGGCCTTTTGGAAGACACAGAATATAATCCGCTGAAACTTTATAAAATCTGCACAGGGCAATCAGTTGTTCCGTCGGCAATCCTCTTACGCCTCTTTCGTATTGTGAATAGGTGATCTGACTCACCTTCAGTTCTTTGGCAATTTTCTCCTGCGTCAGGTCTCTGTCTTCGCGTAATGCTTTCAGTCTGTCCGTATACTTCAAAGCGCTCACCCCTGAATTTAATATAAGATAATTCATATTGAACTATTGATTTTTAATTCAAAATGAATTAAGATTATTTTATAAAATATATTTTGGTGGTGATTTTGTGAGTGAGAGTATACGGAATAACAAAAATACACAGGTTAGGGTCATAGATAATATACCCGTTTATAATCTGCAATATGCGTTTATCAGTTTGTGGGAAAGTGTTCCGCCGGAAAAACTTTCCGATACTTCCCGGCGCCTGTTTAAAGAACTTTGCAGCAGCTTGGAGCACGATTACGGCGGCGATCCGGGTGATCAGATCAGAAGTGAAACTTTAATCCGCCTGAATATCGTTGATGAAAAAACCGCACGGAAAAGCAGAAATGCTCCTCTTGTGAAAACGATGAATGAAAGGCTCAAACAGAAAAAAGCGGCAAATAAAAAAACGGACGTGTGATCACGTCCGTTTTTCAGTTCATCACTTCAGTGCCCGCATACAGGGCGCCAAAACAGTGTTTGTGTTATTCCTTTTCCGTAATCTCCAGTTTGGCTTTTGCCTTTTGGAACTGCCGCGGCAGTTCCGCTTTGGAAAGCCCTTTTACCGCTTGTTCGCTGCCTGCGTTTACGGCGGTCCCGTAATACCAGCATTTGTAATTGAGCACTTCCAGCGTTTCCGCCAGTTCCGCCATTTGTTGTTTTACCGCTTTGCGGCGGTTTTCAAACAGTTCCTGCCGCTCTTTTAAAGAACGGTCGCCCTCTGCCGACATTTTTATGTATGATTTTATTTCTTTGATGGAAAGGCCGGATCTTTTCAGGCAGTTGATCAGTTTCAGTGTGGCAAAGTCTTCTTCCGTAAACATTCTGATCCCGCCGCTGGAGCGCTCCACAAACGGCAACAGCCCCTCTTTGTCATAATATCTGAGCGTTGACGCGTGTATGCCAAGCTCTTTTGCCATTTCCCCAATCGTATAGAGCATGTTTGCACCTCTTAAACTTATATCCTTAAAGTTACTTTAAGATATATTTTAAACTTTATGCATTATGCGGTCAAGATTACAGCTTTTTCAGTTCTTTAAATGCCGTGCGGTAAAGTATGCCGCTTATGATCGTGTTGCGCCAGTATCCGAAATGGCACGGCGTATACCGGTAATATTTTTCGGTCTCCATAATCAGCGCCATCATGGCAAGGGATGCGGCATATCTGATCTTTTCTTCTCTGCCTGTCCTGATTTTCACGGCGGAAACTCTGTTGTGCGCCTGAACGGAATGTTTCTTTTCAAGCGGCGTTAAAAAATCAAGGCAGCAAAAATCAAACAGGGGGTCGCCCCAAAAACTGCGCTCCGGGTCTATCCATGCGTATTCCGCCTTTTGATTTTTTCGGCGGCAAATTACGTTTGCCGCCCAGATATCATAATTCACCATGGTGCAGGGCGCTTTTTCAAAAATGTTTTTTCCGCGGTCTATGCACCCAAGAAACGTTTCTCCGCGCCGGCTGCGCCTGCCCTTCTTGGCGCAGTCGCTTAAAAGGTTTTTCACGGCGGCACGCAGCGCAAGATACCAGTTGTCATACAGCTTGTTTTGGATGTATCCGAATTTTTCGCCTGTGATATTATGAATTTCACCTGCCATTTCAGCCAAAATGTTTTGAGACTGTGTTTTTTCGTCTTTAGAAAAAGCAAAGGTGTCCATCTGCTCTCCCTCCAGCTTTTCCATAATAAACCAGTCCGCGTCAATGAGCCTGTGGCTGAAATCCCGGTGGTAAACAGCCGGCACGCGAATGGAGGTGTTTTTTCTGATCTGCTCATACCAGTAGAGTTCGGCTTTCATCATGCCGTTTTCATATTGCATGACTTCTGCCCGGGACGGCGGTGAGATTTTCAGCGCGGTCGGTCTCCCGTCCGCAACCGCCTCATATACGGCGTTGAACTCGCCGTTTCCAAGCAGTTTTATGCCCGTTACCTGTTTGTATCCGGCGTTCAGATAGAGTTTTCTGATTGTTTCATCATCCGTGAGAAATTTGGTCTTGCTTTTCATGACGTCCGCCTCCTCTCTGTTTTTAATATAAAAAGGAACGGATGAAAAGTCAATAAAAAGATATGCAAATACCTCAAATCTGCTCAGCTTAACAGATTTCGGGTGTTTTGTTGGTGATCCTGCACAAAGATTCAGCCTAATTTTGTACGATAGCGCAAAAAGATTGAATTGTTAAAATATTTACAAAAACATGTTAAATGTTATATAATCTAATAGGGTCTTTGTACCTTTAAAAAATTTTTGTTTAAGGAGTAAATATATGGAAGTTGTTGCACAAAGAGTGTTTGAGCCTTTTTATATGTGGCTTGACATTGCGTTTCTTGTGGTCTACGCCGGGCTGCTGCTTTATAAGAAAAAGTATGCAACCGTGATTGTGGGCTTTCTTGCCGGCATACTCTATCAGGTTGTGGATTACGGCATTTTTCATCTTGCCACGCACTCCCGTTCTATCTCAGAGGGGCACAGCCTGTTCTGGGTGCTTTTGTGGATGAGCATGAGTTACGGATTTACGAATTTCACCTGGATCTGGCTTTGGATCTCCAAAGATAAAAACCTGTTTGAATGGACGATTTTGATCCTTGGCTGGTGGCTCTGCTGCCCGCTGCTTACCCAAACGTTCGGGCCGCACAATGATTACATAACCATCCAGCGCACCACGGGCGCTTATCACGGCTGGATGGCGCTGATCCTGTTTGTGGGTTATCTGGGGCTGATCATATGGAATGCCACCCGGAAAAAGAAAAATGAGCGAGTCAACATACCATGGCTTTTGGCGATCGGTATTCTGGTGCAGTTCGGCTGGGAAGTCGGTCTTTATCTGGGCGGTATCAGAAGTGCGGAACTCACCTCTATAGAGGAAAAGATCGCGCCGATGATTATTAATTCCCTGCTGGAGACCAATCTGGGCATGCCGTATATCTTTGTGATCTTTATTGCCGTTTCCAGAAGATTCAAGGAAAGGCTCGGCAAACGCAGCAGGCGCCTTGGATTCAGCGAGCGGATCGCCGAAAACAACGCGGAAAAAGTAAAGGATTACGAAAATGTTTCGGAATACCTTGCGTGAATTTTCAAAATAAGTTACAATCAAATGCGGCGGTGCAAGATCCGCCGCAGTATTTTTTGAGAGGGATTTTTTAATGGATAATAAAACCAGAATGGAAAATGCCATGGCGTACATTGTGGATGAAACGCTTGTGACGGAGATGAAACAGAATAAAAGGCTCACGCATCTCTTTAATACAACGGATCCGTGGGAATTTGAAAAACTGGATGAGATCGCCCACAGCATATTCGGCAGCCTTGGCAAAAACGCCTGGATCAATCCGCCGTTTTACTGTGATTACGGCAAACACATCTTTGCCGGGGACGGCTTTAACGCAAATTACGGCTGTGTGATTCTGGATGTCGGCAGGGTGGATATCGGCAATAACGTTTTCTTTGCCCCCAATGTTTCCGTTTACACCGCAGGGCACCCGGTTCATCCGGCGGCGCGCGGCACCATGTATGAATACGGCATCCCCGTTAAGATCGGAAATGATGTATGGGTCGGCGGCAACAGCGTGATTCTGCCCGGCGTAACGATCGGGGACGGCACCGTCATCGGCGCCGGCAGCGTTGTAACCAAGGATATCCCTTCCGGCGTGATCGCGGCGGGCAATCCCTGCCGTGTGATCCGAAAGATCACACAGGAGGATCTGCAATACTATTTTAAGGACAGAAAGTTTGACGCCGAGGCATTTGAAACGGTAAAGGCGGCGTATGAAAAAAGAAATAAAAAATAAATCGAATTTTGCGTAATTTTTTTAAAGATCGCTATTGATTTATCCTGCCTGTTGCCTTATAATAGGAAAGTACAGACGGTTGTACACGCGTGCAGCCGTCTTATTCTTTTTTAGGACTGTCAAAGAGGGAAGAGTATGTATAAAATCGGTTTTGATAATGATAAATATTTAAAGATGCAGTCCAGCCGCATCAGAGAGCGCATCTCCGAGTTCGGCGGAAAATTGTATCTGGAATTCGGCGGAAAACTGTTTGATGATTTTCACGCGTCGCGCGTGTTGCCCGGCTTTTTGCCGGACAGTAAACTGCAAATGCTCCTCCAGCTTAAAAACGAGGCGGAGATCGTGATCGTGGTAAACGCGGAGGATATAGAAAAATGCAAGGTCAGAAGTGATCTGGGCATCACCTATGATGTGGACGCGCTGCGCCTGGTAAAAGCGTTTACGGACTGCGGCCTTATGGTGGGCAGCATCGTGCTCACCAAGTATGCGCCGCATCCGCGTGTGTTGGCGTTTGAGAAAAAGCTGAAAGCAAGAGGCATTCCGTTTTACCATCATTATATTATAGACGGCTATCCGTCTAACGTGTCCAATATCGTAAGCGATTTTGGGTTTGGCCAAAATGAGTATATTGAAACTACAAGGAAACTGGTTGTTGTAACCGCTCCCGGCCCGGGCAGCGGAAAAATGGCAACCTGCCTTTCTCAGCTTTATCATGAAAACAAGCGCGGCGTCAAAGCCGGTTATGCCAAATTTGAAACGTTTCCCATCTGGAATCTGCCGCTGCGCCATCCCGTCAATATGGCGTATGAGGCGGCAACGGCGGATCTCAACGATATCAATATGATCGATCCCTGGCATCTGGAGGCATACGGTGAAACCACCGTAAATTACAACAGGGATGTGGAGATTTTCCCCGTTTTAAAGGCTATCTTTGAAAAGATCTACGGCAGCTGCCCGTATAAATCCCCAACCGATATGGGCGTCAATATGGCAGGGAACTGTATTTTTGATGATGATGCCGTCTGCGAGGCGGCACGGCAGGAGATTATCCGCCGTTATTTCAACGCGCTCAGGAATGCGGCAAAGGGCGCGGAAAACCGCGATGAGATCTATAAACTGGAACTTTTGATGAAACAGGCGGATATAACCGAAACTTCACGCAAATGCACAGCTGCGGCAAGGGAGATCCTGAAAGAAACGGGCAAACCGGGCGCCGCCGCAGAACTTGCGGACGGAACCGTTATTACCGGCAAAACCTCGGATCTTTTAGGCTGCATTTCCGCCGCGCTGATCAATTGCCTGAAGCACCTTGCAGGTATTGATGACAGCGTGCTGCTGATCGATCCCAAGATTATCAAACCGATCCAGGCGCTGAAAGTCAGGTATCTCGGCAGTAAAAATCCGCGCCTGCATTCAGATGAGGTGCTGATCGCGCTTTCTATTTCAGCAGGCAGCGATCCGAATGCCGCCGCGGCGGTGGCGCAGCTGGAAAACCTGAAAAACTGTGAGATGCATTCCACGGTTCTGCTTTCCAATGTGGATGAAAACGTGCTGAAAAAACTTGGCATGCGCCTTACCTGCGAACCGGAAAACAAATGATCTGTTTTGAATAAACTTTAACGATCTGTATGATAAGGAGGAATTTTTGTGAATAAGCCAAAGTACATATTTGTAACGGGCGGCGTTGTAAGCGGCCTTGGTAAAGGGATCACTGCGGCGTCCCTCGGCAGGCTTTTAAAAGCGCGCGGGTTGAAAGTTACCGCGCAGAAACTGGATCCGTATTTGAATGTGGATCCGGGCACGATGAATCCCGTTCAGCACGGCGAAGTGTTTGTAACGGACGACGGCGCTGAAACGGATCTGGATCTCGGCCACTACGAAAGATTTATCGATGAATCCCTTTCTCAGAATTCCAACCTGACTTCCGGCAGGGTTTACTGGAATGTCATTACGGATGAGCGAAAGGGCGTTTACGGCGGCCAGACCATTCAGATCATTCCGCATGTAACCAATGAGATCAAGCGTTATATTTACAGAAACGCAGAGTCCGGCGCGGATATCTGCCTTGTGGAGACCGGCGGCACAATCGGCGATATTGAAAGCCAGCCGTTTTTAGAGGCGATCCGCCAGTTTTCGGTGGAATACGGCAGGGAAAACTGCCTGTTTATCCATGTTACGCTTGTGCCGTATCTTGCTGCGTCGGATGAACTGAAATCCAAGCCCACCCAGCACAGCGTTAAGGAAATGCTTGCGCTCGGCATACATCCGGATATTATCGTGTGCCGCACAGAGCATCCGCTTACCGATGATATACGAAATAAGATTGCGCTTTTCTGCAATGTGGAAAAGGATTGCGTTATTGAAAATAACAACTGCGATATTCTTTATGCCGTGCCGATCATGCTGCACAAAGAGGGGCTGGATAATGTTGCGGTTAAAAAACTCGGCCTGGAATGCGGCGAACCGGATCTTGCGGACTGGAACGAGATGCTGGAGGCGATCAGAAACCCCGTTCGCACAGTTAAGATTGCCATGGTGGGAAAATATGTTGAACTGCACGACAGTTATATCTCTGTAAACGAAGCGCTGAAACACGGCGGTATAGAGACCCGTTCCGCTGTGGATATCCACTGGATCGATTCTGAAACACTGGAGCCGGAGGACACGGATCTGGATGCCGTGCTCGTAGATATGGACGGTATCCTTGTGCCCGGCGGATTCGGCAGCAGGGGAATTGAGGGCAAGATCAAGGCTGCCAATTATGCCAGAACGCATGGTATACCGTATCTCGGCATCTGCCTTGGCATGCAGGTTGCCATTATTGAATTCGCCAGAAACGTGCTTGGGCTGAAAGACGCCAATTCGGCGGAAATCGATCCGGAAACAACGAATCCCGTAATCGATATTATGCCGGAACAGAGAAACGTGCAGGAGATGGGCGGCACTATGCGCCTTGGCCAGTATCCGTGCGTGCTGAATCCGGAATCCAAATCCTATCAGCTTTACGGCGCTTCCATGATCTATGAACGCCACCGCCACCGCTACGAGGTCAATAATGATTACAGGGAAGAATTCGCAAATCACGGTGTGATCTTTGCCGGAACTTCACCGGATAATCATATTGTGGAGATGATGGAGATCCCCTCGCATCCGTGGTTCGTTGCCTGCCAGTTCCATCCCGAATTCAAGAGCAGGCCAAACCGGCCGCATCCGCTTTTCCGCGGCTTTGTTTCCGCGGCGGCAAAGCGCCATGAGGAAAAATAAATTTTATATATAAAGAATGCGCAAAGCCCGTCTTTTCCGCGGGCTTTTTTCTTTTCCGTTCTTGACAATTTTCTTTTCTGTGCCATAATAAAATCAAAGGGGTGATCTTATGAAAAGTAAGGAAAACAAATCCACCAAACTCGGCGCAAGAATATGGATCAGCGTTTTCTTATTCGGGCTGATCGGCCAGCTTGCGTGGGTCATAGAAAATATGTATTTCAATGTTTACCTGTTTGACGCCGTCGGCGGCACTGCCAACGATATTGCCGCCATGGTTGCTGCGTCCGCGGTAACGGCTGCCGTTACAACGCTGATTATGGGCGCGCTTTCGGATAAGATCGGCAAACGCAAGGTCTTTATTGTAACCGGCTACATATTCTGGGGCGTTGTTACGGCGTCTTTCGGCTTTATAACGGTGGATAATACGCAAAAAGTGTTTCATGTTGCCAATGCCGCAGCAGCCGCGGCAATGCTGGTGATTGTGATGGACTGCATCATGACCTTTTTCGGCTCAACAGCGTTTGACGCCGCGTTTAACAGCTGGGTAACGGATGTTACGGATGACACCAACCGCGGCAGGGCGGAAACGGTATTGCAGGCGCTTCCGCTTGTTGCCATGATTCTTGTTTTCGGCGTGCTGGACGGCTTTAAGCAAAGAGGCGAATGGCAGACCTTTTTCCTCATCGTCGGCATTGCAACAACGGTCTGCGGTATCCTTGGCATATTCATCTTAAAGGATAAACCCGGGATGCGGGCAAACAACGAAAATTATTTTAAAAATATTATTTACGGTTTCCGTCCGTCCACCGTTAAAAAGAATCCGCGGCTCTATATCGCATTTGCTGCGTTCTGCATTTTCAGCATTGCGTATCAGGTGTTTATGCCGTATATCATCATCTATCTGGAAAAAACGCTTGGCATAACCGATTATGCCATACCGCTCGGCGCAATTCTGATCCTTTCCGCCGTGATCTCCGTGCTGTTCGGCAGGGTGATCGATAAGGTCGGTAAGATCCGCTGCCTGCTGCCTGCCGCCATTGTGCTTGTGATCGGCTTTGTGCTTATGTATTTTGCAAAGGGCGATAATCTGCCGGTTCTGATGGTGTTCGGCACGGTCATGATGGGCGCGTATCTGGTTGCCTCCGCCTGCATCTGCGGCACGATCAGGGATTATACGCCAACGGATAAAGTCGGTTTGTTCCAGGGGGTAAGGATCGTTTTTCAGGTGCTGATCCCTATGGTTACGGGGCCGTATATCGGCGCTGCCGTTATCGCAAACAACAATCAGACTTATGTGGAGCTCGGAACGGTCAAAACGATCCCCACTGCCAATATTTTTCTTGCCTCGGCAGCGGTGGCAGTCTTTTCGCTGATCCCCATAATTGTGCTTTTGAAAACGGAAAAAAGCAAAAAATCCATATAATCGCAGCCGCTTTTCAGCATACTTTTGTTTAGATTCAACAAACTTTTTGAAATGGAAAAAAATGCTTGATATTCGCAGGAAAAGAGTATAAAATATATATCGATAAAATATTGACAATCCAATATTTTAAAATCTAAATTTACGGAGGTACAATCCAATGGTAAAAGTTGCTATTAACGGTTTCGGCCGTATCGGCCGTCTTGCGTTCCGCCAGATGTTCGGCGCAGAAGGCTATGAAGTTGTTGCCATCAACGACCTTACAAGCCCTAAGATGCTTGCTCATCTTCTTAAGTATGATTCCTCTCAGGGCAAATACGCTCTTGCCGATAAGGTAGAGGCAACAGATGATTCCATCATCGTTGACGGTCAGGAGATCAAGATCTATAAAGAGGCAGACGCTTCCAATCTTCCTTGGGGCGAGCTTGGCGTAGACGTTGTTCTGGAGTGCACAGGTTTCTACACCTCTAAGGAAAAATCTATGGCGCACATTAAAGCTGGCGCCCGCAAGGTTGTTATTTCTGCTCCCGCAGGCAACGATCTTCCCACTATCGTTTACAATGTTAACCATGACACGCTTAAGCCGGAAGATACGGTTATTTCCGCTGCTTCCTGCACAACAAACTGCCTTGCTCCTATGGCTAAGGCTCTGAATGATTACGCAGAGATCGAAAGCGGTATCATGGTAACGATCCACGCTTATACCGGCGATCAGATGACACTTGACGGCCCGCAGAGAAAAGGCGATCTTCGCCGTTCCCGTGCTGCCGCTGTAAACATTGTTCCGAACTCCACAGGCGCTGCTAAGGCAATCGGTCTTGTTATTCCGGAACTCAACGGCAAACTCATCGGTTCCGCTCAGCGTGTTCCTACCCCAACCGGTTCCACAACGATCCTTACCGCTGTTGTTAAGGGCAAGGATATTACAGTTGAGGGCATCAACGCTGCTATGAAAGCTGCTTCAAACGAGAGCTTCGGCTACAATACGGATGAGATCGTTTCTTCCGATATTGTTGGTATGCGTTACGGCTCACTCTTTGATGCTACACAGACCATGGTTCTGAAAATTGCTGAGGATCAGTATGAAGTTCAGGTTGTTTCCTGGTATGATAACGAGAACAGTTATACTTCACAGATGGTTCGCACAATCAAGTATTTCTCAGAACTTGGCTAAGCCAAATCGTTAAATAAAAAATTAAGCGGAGTCTTGCGGCTCCGCTTTTCTTTTTGTCTAAGCCGGCAAGCATGCGCAAAGTTCAAAATGCCGCCGCTTTTTACATTTCGTTTAAAATGTTCGGTTAATTCTTAAATATTGATAAATTATTGTCAAATTCTGTTGAAGTTTGATTTCTTCGTTCTATACTTGTAGTTAATGGGTTAGGAGGATTTGCTTTGGAAAAACGGAATTTTACTTTTTTTCAGTATGTTTGGATCTTTATTGTAAGCTGCTATGCAGGTTTTCTGCTGGAAACGGTTTGGTGCCTGATTAAAAACGGCTATATAGAAAGCAGAAAATCTCTGGTTTTGGGTCATCTCAGCATTGCGTATGGTATGGGCGCCGTGCTTTTAACGCTGCTGCTCGTGCATTTTCAGAAAGCAAAACTCTGGAAGATTTTTCTTATTGCGTTCGTGAGCGGAACGGCAACGGAATACATCTGCTCTCTGGGGCAGGAAATCTGTTTCGGCACCGTTGCGTGGGATTACAGTCATCTGCCGCTGAATATAAACGGCAGAGTTTGCCTTTTGTATTCCCTTTTCTGGGGTGTGCTTGGTGTGTTTTGGGCAAAAATTATGATTCCCTTTATGCAAAAGATCTTTGAACGGGTACATCTGCCTTTTGAGAAAGTGATCGTTTGGGCATTTATTGCGTTTTTTGTTTTTGACTGCGCGCTTTCCGCGACAGCCGCTCTGCGTATGAATGAAAGAGCGGAGGGGATTGCGCCTTCCAATCAGATAGAGCAGTTTTTGGATACGCATTATCCGGATGAAAAAATGAATCAGATCTATGCGAATTCCAGACCGGCTAAATAAATTCTTGTTGGTTTCTCATAAAAAAGATCCGCGGTAAATCCCGCGGATCTTTTCTTTGGTATGTTATTGCGCGGCTCTGAGTGAAAAATCACCGCTTACGGTTTCTGCTTCTATTTTGGTGGAACTGTTTCCGTAATTTAAAATTCCGCGGCGGGAAGAACCGCTGGACTGCGTGTTGAAATCTGTGTTTACTTCACCTGATACGGTTTCGTATTCAAGATAAAATCCGTCTATGCTCTGGGGTATGGTTACGGTTATGTTTCCGCTTACTGTATTGGCGTCTATCTGCCGTATCAAAGCGGCAGTGTTCGTAACCTGCGCCGTGCCGGAAGTGGTTTCAATGTCCAAAGATGCAAATTCGCCTGTTGCGTTGATCTCTCCCGAAATGGAATGCAATTCTATCTTATCTGCGATGATTCCGTTTACATTGATCTGTGCGGACGCGCATTCAATGTCTATTTCAGGGAAAGTCATATCTTTCGGAATCTGGATCTGCAGATCTTTTCCGTTGCTGTTGTGCGTGTTTCCGGTATTTTGATTGAAATAGATCTTCAGTTCAGTGCCTTCCGTTCTGGTGAAAAGTGCATTGGAATCGGCGGAATCCAATCCGTCGTCAAACGTGATATTGCTGCCGTCATAATAGGCAATGTTTACACTGCCAGCAGCCCATTCCACAGATATCTTATTTACCGTTGCCGGGTCTACCGTATATGCCGTCTGCGAACTGCTTGAACCGGCGGCACCGTTTCCCATGGTTGTGGTCTCTGCGTTTTGTGTAATTGTTTCACCGCGCTGCATCTCCAGGCGGTCTTCCCGGATCTCGTCATAAGCATTGATCCCGATTGCCGCCGCTATGATGATCAGTACGGCAGCAACGCCGGCAATAATGGCTACTTTGGCGCCCGTGCCGAGTTTTTTCTTTTTTGCCGGCGGGTAATAGGTTGCCGCCGTGCCGTAAGAATTGTTTTGCTCATTTGGCGCGCTGTTTGCATAAGCATACGCATTTTCCGTTTGCGCCGGCTGCGCAGCAGGTTCTGTTTCTGCCTGCGGCTCATGGTTTTCGGTTTCGGTTGCTTGGCTTTCTGCCGTTTCCGGTTCTTTGCCGCTGTCTGTGCCGCTCTCACTTTCCGTGTGCGGATCCGCCGTGCCGCTTTCTGTTATATCAGATCCTTTTTGCGGTTCTTCCTCTCCCATCAGCAGGGTGTCAAGCGATACGCCGTATAACTGCGCAAGCGCGATTAGATTATCCGTGTCCGGGCTGCTTTCGCTTCTTTCCCATTTAGAGATCGCCTGCCTGGATACGCCTATTTTGGCAGCAAGTTCTTCCTGAGAGTATCCGTGTGCTTTTCTGTATTCGTAAAGTCTTTTGGCTGTTTCAATATTCATATGATCACCTCGGTATTAAGTAAATAGGACGGATCCGAATCGTCCGGCAGGCAGGGGCTTTAAATCGGCATCTTCCTGTCTGCCGTCATCCTAATTGTAGCAGACGGAATCGGTTGCACACCACCAATTTTGGTTTGAAATTGCGCAACTATCGGTTGCATTTTTTAATATTATGCGCAATTCAGCTGTCATTCCGCAGTAAATCTGAATTCCGTTACAGATTTAAACTCTTGATTCGGCTCAATATAAGAAAACGGGAATTTATCCGCATGGTTTACACTGTCCGGGTAATACTGTGTTTCAAGCGCCACGCCGCGTCTGTATGTAACCGCTCCGTTTGCCTTTCCGGGATTGCCCTCTTTTGCAAGCCAGCCGCCGCAGTATACCTGCACGCCCGGCATATCCGTCCATACGCACATTTTTCTTCCGCTTTCCGGGTCATACAAAACTGCCGCCTCGGAAAATTCGCCGGGTTTGTTCCGCAGGCAGTAATTGTTGTCATATCCTATGCCGTCAAGGATGGCTCTGAAAGGTTCGTCAATCTTATCGCCGATTTTGTGCATTTGAGAAAAATCCATCATTGTGCCTTTCAGGTTCCCGAGTTCGCCTGTCGGCAGTTGATCACCGTCTGTTTCCGTAAATTGATCGGCGTTGATCTTCAGCATATGGCTTTCAATTCTGCTGCCGGGTTTTGCGTTCAGGTTGAAGTAGGCGTGGTTCGTGGGGTTGGCAACGGTTTTTTTATCACTCAATACGGAATAGGTAATGCGCAGAATATTATCATCCGTAAACGTGTATTTTACTTTCATTGTAAAATTGCCGGGGAATCCGTCTTCCATATCCGGCGAGAATTTTACAAGCGTTATGGAATTCTCCGTCGTCTCTTCCACTTCCCACACGGAAAAACTGAATCTTCCGCCGCCGTGCAGCGTCCAAGTGCCCTGATTGTTCGGGGTGTGGTATTCTTTGCCGTCCATAACGAATTTCGCGTCCCGGATTCGGTTTGCAACTCTGCCCACAACAAGCCCCTGATAGCCAAGATCTGGGTCGGCGTAGTATTCGGGCTTGTCAAAACCAAGCACAACATCGCCCAGCACACCGTTTTTATCCGGCACGTTCACCGCCTGGATCCCTGCGCCGAAGGTCTGTATGGAAACGCTGGCGCCGTTCTTGTTGGTAATGGTGTAAAGATCCACATTTTCATCTTTCACTTTGCCGAAAAAAGTTTTTGTTATACTCATAGAACTACCTCATTCATTATATTTTTTATTATGTATCGAGTATAACCCGAATTGTAAATAAATTCAATATAATCTTGACATTTTAATTTATCAACTATATTCTTATACTGAGAAAGTTTTAATTTTACGGCTTTTGCCGATATTTAAAAAGAGGTGTTTCTATGCAGGATTTTATGGATATGCTTACTTCCGTAATGCGGTATGCTCTGCCCGTTGCGGCGGTGATCGTGATTTTTACCTGTGTGATTTCGCTTTTCAGAAACAGACCCAGGGTGCATAAAATGGCGCAGCTTACAGATGAAAACAACGATTCCGTGATTGAGATCAACCACTGGGAAACTTCCATCGGAAAGTCAAAGGCAAACGATATTGTGCTGCCTCTTCCCAGCGTTTCGCGTTTTCATGCCGTGATCGCCAAAAAAAGCAGGGACTGGGTCGTTACGGATACGTTTTCAAGGAAAGGCATACTTGTAAACGGCAAAAAGATAGACGGAAAAGCTGTGATCGAGGACGGCGATGTGATCACAATCGGTACGGTTCCGCTCAGATTTGAATGCGCGGACGCCATTTCCAGTTCCACAAAAAAGCAGATCAGGCAGAATGCCGGCGGCCACACCATTGCTTATGCCGTGCTTGTGGATGTTAAAAGCCGTAAACCCGTTTATCTCAAGAGAAACGATGTGCTGATCGGCAGGGGCGAGCAGTGCGATATCCGAATTTTGGCGGACACGGTTTCTTCCGAGCATGCAAGGATCTATAAAACAACGCGCGGCTGGGCGCTTTGCGATCTGGATTCGCACAACGGCACAAAATTAAACGGCAGATACCTGACTCAGACTCAGCTGATCTTTGATGAGGACACCATCACTTTCGGAGACAGGGTATTTGTTTTCTATGAAAAGTGAGGTGAGCCCGATGGCAAAAGAAAAAAAGGCGGTCAAAAAGAAAAAACTGCCCAAGATAAAACCAATCAACAATTTTGCGCTGCTTGCGTTTTTAACGCTGTTTGAGGTAATCACGTCTTTTTCCGCCGCTTGGTCTCCCGATCTTGGCATACAGTATCAAACCCTTGTTGCCATGGGTATTCTGATTGCGGTGGAATGGATCTATCTGATCGTGTTTTACACGGTTATGCACCGCCGTAATTTTGAACTGGAGATGATTGCGTTTTTCCTGTGCGCAACGGGAATATCCGTTATCGGTTCCGTCAGCCCCTCGGCGGCGCTCAAGCAGTGCCTGATGATCGTGGCGGGCGTTATCGTTTATATCGTTATGGTGTTTCTGCTGGGCAATGTGGATCTCTGCATGAAACTGAGGCTGCCCGTTGCGATCGCCGCTCTTTTGTTGCTGGCGGTCAACCTGATCATTGCGGAAACCACCAACGGCGCAAGAAACTGGATCCGCATCGGCGGCGCGGAATCCGGCATTATGATCCAGCCTTCCGAATTTGTGAAAGTGGCGTTCATCTTTGTGGGCGCCGCCACGCTGGAAAAAATACAGACCAGTAAAAATATTTTTGCGTTTATCGGTTTTTCCGTTGCGTGCGTAGGTTCGCTCATTCTGATCAAGGATTTCGGCACGGCGCTTATCTTTTTTGTAACATTTCTGATTATAGCCTTTATGACTTCGGGCGATATAAAGACGATCATCCTCGCCATCGCGTCTGCCGTGCTCGGCGCGGGGATCGTTTTGAAATACCGGTCCTATGTTATGGCAAGATTTTCCGTTTACCGGCATGTGTGGGAAGCGGATTACTATAATTCCAGCGGATACCAGCAGACCAGAACACTGATCGGTCTTGCCTCCGGCGGTCTGTTCGGCCTCGGCATCGGAAACGGATATACACGAACGGTATATGCGTCAACAACGGATCTGATCTTCGGTGTGATCTGTGAGGAATGGGGCTATATCTTTGGCATTATACTGGTGCTGGCGTTTGTTGCCATCGCCGTTTCGGCGCTTATTAATTCCATCGCGGCAAGATCCACTTTTTATTCCATTGCTGCCGTAGCGGCGGCAGGTCTGCTGCTGTTTCAAACGGCGCTTAACATCTTTGGCATCACGGATGTGCTTCCGCTTACGGGCGTTACGCTGCCGTTCGTCAGCCAGGGCGGCTCGTCTATGATCAGCTGCTGGGCGGTGCTGGCATATATCAAAGCGTCTGATGTAAGAACGTATAACTATCTGGGAGGCGCGAAAAAGAAATGAAAATGATAACAAAAAGGGGAATTTTCCTCTGGATCTTATGCGCCCTGTTTATCGCAGGTATCGGCTTTCTTACGTTCAGTCTTGTAACGGAAAGTTCAGACTGGGTCATGAAAACGTATAACCGCCATGTTTACAGCGACGGGCAGTTGATCGCGGCGGGCGAGATCCGCGATAAAAACGGCGTTGTGCTCTCTGAATCCAAAGACGGAAAAAGAGTCTACAGCGAGGATAAGGAAACCCGCCTTTCCACCCTGCACGTTGTGGGCGACACAAGAGGCTTTATTTCAACCGGCGTGCAAACGCAGTTTGAGTCTCAGTTGGTTGGTTATAATGTTGTGGACGGGGTATATAATATTAAAAAGAACGCAGGCGGCAACGACCTGAACTTAACCATAGACAGTGAGATCAACAAAGTGGCGCTTGACGCGCTTGGCGATTACAAAGGCACAATCGGCGTTGTCAATTATAAAACGGGCGATATAATCTGTATGGTCTCAACACCCACCTATGATGTAAACGATGTTCCGTCCGATATCAACACCTCAGAGGAATATGAGGGCGTTTATATCAACCGGTTCCTGACCGGTCTTTACACGCCCGGCTCCACTTTTAAAGTGGTAACGGCGATCAGTGCGCTTCAGAATATCGGTAGCGATATCTATAACAGAACCTGGCGCTGTGACCGCGTTTATGATGTGGACGGCATTGAGGAGGACAATATCATATGCAACGCGCGCCACGGCACAACGGATTTTGAAAACGCGTTTGCAAAAAGCTGTAATATCACATTCGGCAAGATCGCTATTGAACTCGGACCGGAAAAACTGGCACAAACCGTGGATTCCCTTGGCCTGACACAGTCGGTTTCCGTCAGCGGCGTCATTCAGTCTGCCGAAAGCCGGTTTTTCCTGGAGGCGGGAGACGCGGACGCCTATACCGGCTGGACGGGAATCGGTCAGGGCGATACCTTGGTTACGCCTGCCGCAATGCTGCGCCTGATGTGCGCTATCGCGAACGACGGCAAAGCCGTTTCCTTTAATATTATAGACAGATTTGAAAATGCGTCGGGCAAAGCGGTGGATGTTGGCTATACAAGCAGCGAAACGCAGGTGCTCAGTTCGGATATTGCCGCGCAGATGAAATCGCTGATGCGCAACAATGTAAAAGCGCAGTACGGCGAGAGCCGGTATAAAGGTCTGAATCTTTGCGCAAAATCCGGCACGGCGCAGATCGATGATGTGGATGCCCACAATACCGCCTGGTTTGTAGGTTTTATGGAAGATGAAGAGCATCCGTACGCCTTTGTTGTGGTTGCCGAGCACGGCAATTCCGGCTCGCAGACGGCAGGCCCCATGGCAAGAAAAGTGCTCAACGCGATTGTGGACAGCGAAAGTTAAAATTAAGGAACTGATTTTTTGGATTTTATAGAAACACGGCAGGATGCCGCGCCGGAAAAAGCGGTGCTGCTCTCTGTTGATACAGGTGATTTTGACGCGGATGCGTCTGTAAACGAATTGGAAGAACTGGCGAAAACGGCGGGCGCTGAGGTGCTCGCCGTGGTCGTTCAGCGGCGTGAGGCGCCCTCTCCGTCCACCTATATCGGTTCGGGCAGGCTGGCGCAGCTTGTTGCATTCTGCGGCAGCCATGAAGTGGATCTGCTGATTGCGGACGGGGAACTTTCTCCCGTTCAGGTCAGAAATATAGAAGATGCCTGCGGCGTGCGCACTATAGACCGCACGGCGCTGATTCTGGATATCTTTGCCGCGCGCGCAAGAAGCGCGGAGGGTAAGATCCAGGTGGAACTCGCCCAGCTGAAATATCTTTTGCCGCGCCTTTCCGGGCAGGGAAAAAGCCTTTCCAGGCTCGGCGGCGGTATTGGAACAAGAGGCCCCGGTGAAACAAAACTGGAAACGGACAGGCGCCATATCCGCCGCAGGATAGAGCATCTGAACGACAGCCTGGAAAAAATCAGAAAGCGGCGACTGGCCACGCATACCCGCAGGCAGAAGAACGCCGTGCTTTCCGCCGTGATCGTCGGCTACACAAATGCCGGCAAATCCACGCTGATGAACCGCCTCACCCATGCCGGTGTGCTGGCGGAGGATAAACTTTTTGCAACGCTGGATCCAACGGCAAGAAAACTGATCCTGCCAGACGGCAGGCAGATCATGCTTGTGGATACGGTTGGTTTGGTGCGCCGTTTGCCCCACCAGCTTGTAGATGCTTTCCGCTCCACGCTGGAAGAGGCGCTTTGGGCAGATGTTATACTCAATGTGTGCGATATTTCGAATCCCGAATGCGCGGAGCATATTCGGGTAACAAATGATCTGCTCTCCTCTTTGGGGTGCGACGGCAAACCGGTTATTAACGTGCTCAATAAATGCGATTTAGCGCCGGAGGTGCTGGATCACCCCGTGATCGGCGCCAATGTAAGGGTCAGCGCAATAACGGGGCACGGTATAGAAGCGCTTTTGGATGCCATTGCCAAGGCGCTGCCGGTTTCCAGAAAGAAAGTTACACTGCTTGTGCCGTTTTCACGCGGAGAGATCCTGCATGAGATCAGGCAAAACGGCGAAGTGCTTTCGCAGGCGTATACGGACGGCGGCATAAAAATCGAGGCCTTTGCGGACGCCGCATATCTTAATAAAATCAAGGAATATATTTTGTAAAACATTGATAATATTTTCAGCCCTGTTTTCATAAAATCATTATGAGGTGATTTTATGAAAATGTTTACGCTCAGACTGAAACCGAAAACCATTTTCGGTTTGATCTTAATCCTGGCGGGCATTATCGTTATTTCCATAACCTTCTTTTCCAATCATGCGGCGCTGAGCCGGCCGGCGGCAAGCGAGGTTACGCTGGAAACAGATGCGCAAAGGGAAGACTATTTAACATCGCTCGGCTGGGAATTCAAAACGCCGTGCGAGGAAAAAGAAGTGCAGATCCCGCAGACGTTTAACGATACATACACGCAGTATAATGAGATCCAGAAAGCGCAGGGCTTTGATCTGGAAAATTACAAAGGGCAGACCGCAACCGTTTATACATATAACATCACAAATTACGTCGGGTATGAGAACAGAGACTGCGTATACGCCAATCTGCTCGTCTGCGGCGGTGTGCTGATCGGCGGAGATGTGTGCTCCACTTCCGCTTCAGACGGTTTTATTGAAGGTCTGCAAAAGGAATCATAAAACAGTAACGGAAAGCAGAAATATGGAAAGATTGGATAAATTTCTGGCGCGCGAACTCAATATTACACGCAGCGGCGCAAGATCGCTGATCCGGTCAGGCGGCGTTTCGGTGAATTCTTCTCCCGCCTGTTCGGCAGATATGAAAATCGACCCGGATGCGGATGGCGTTTTTGTAAACGGCAGGGAAATTTCTTATAACAAATACGTGTATATTATGATGAATAAGCCCAAGGGTGTGATCTCTTCTTCAGACGGGCGCCAAACCGGTGAAAAAACCGTTGTGGATCTGCTGCCGCCTGAAATGAAACGAAAAGATCTTTTCCCTGCGGGCAGGCTGGACAAGGATACCACCGGTTTTGTGTTGATCACGGATGACGGCGGCTTTGCCCATGATATTTTAAGCCCCAAAAATCATATTGAAAAAACATATATTGCCGTGCTGGACAAACCTTTTGACGCGGCGGTCCGGCGTGATTTTGAAAACGGTATGGAACTTGGCGGCAAAACCTGTATGCCTGCCGCGCTGGAAAGCGTCGGCGGGCATCCTGCCTGCGCAAAGATCGTTTTGAAACAGGGCATGTACCACCAGATCAAACGGATGTTTAAAAAGCACGGCATTACGGTTCTTGAACTGAAACGCATCGCCATGGGCGCTTTGGAACTGGATGAAAATCTGGCGCCCGGCCAGGCAAGATATATAGGCAAAGAGGAGCTTTCTCTTGTAAAAAAAGCACGAAATATGTGTGATAACCGCTGAAAAATACTATATATTGTGGTATAGATTGAACAAACAAAACAGTTTATGCAAGTTAAACAAAAAAATATAAAAATTTTGGCAAAATGCTTGCAAAATGTTGAACGCCCTTGTATAATATGAACAAGATAAAGCGATTGCTTTTGTGCAAAATTTCAGCGGTTTATTAAGGAGGAGTTATTTTGCCGAACAGATTGTTTCAGAGCCTTGTGAATCAGATGCGGGATACGATGGACCGCGATCTCGGCGTTGTGGACGAGGGCGGCACCGTTATCGCCTGCTCGGAGCTTGGCCAGATAGGCGAAATCAGAAAAGGCGTTGTTTCCGCCGGCGTGTTTGCCGGGCTTCAAACCTGTGTGGACGGGTGCACATATAAGGCCTTCGGCAATTCCGTTCACCCGGAGTATGCTGTTTTTATAGACGGAACAGATGATCTAAGTAAGCATTATGCGGATATTATTGCCATAGCGTTTAACCAGATCAAGCAGACGAATGATGAAAAGTTTGACCGGTCTAATTTTGTTAAAAACGTGATTTTGGATAATATTCTTCCGGGAGATATTTATATTAAAAGCCGCGAACTGCATTTTAATAACGACGCTACCAGAGTGGTCTTTATCATCCGCGTGCCGCAGAAAACGGATGTTTCCGTTTTTGACGTGATCCAGAATTTCTTTCCGGATAAAGCCAAGGATTTTGTGATTAACGTAAATGAAACAGATATTGCGCTGGTTAAGGAAGTGCGCCCTAATGTGGAGATGAAAGATCTGGAAAAACTGGCGCGCTCCATCTGCGATACGCTTTCAACGGAATTTTACTGCACGGCGGTTGTGGGGATCGGCACGTGCGTAACGGGCGTTAAGGATCTTGCCCGCTCTTTTAAAGAGGCGCAGGTCTCCCTTGAGGTCGGCAAGGTGTTTGATACGGAGCAGCCGATCGCAAGTTATGAGAATCTGGGTATTGCCCGCCTGATTTACCAGCTGCCCACAACGCTTTGCGAAATGTATCTGAAAGAGGTGTTCAAATCCGGCTCTATCGATTCGCTGGATCAGGAAACGCTGTTTACCATTCAAAAGTTTTTTGAAAACAATCTTAATGTTTCGGAAACCAGCCGAAAACTGTTTGTGCACAGAAACACGCTTGTTTACAGGCTGGAAAAAATCAAAAAAATCACCGGTCTTGATTTAAGGGAATTTGATGATGCCATCGTATTTAAAGTGGCCCTGATGGTCAATAAATATCTGGAATCCAGCCCGATCAAGTATTAATTCAAAACGATTTCGGCAATACTTTGCGTGTTGCCGAATTTTTATATCTTTGGTGCAACCGGCTGTATAGCCTCCCTGCCTGTTACAAATTCATTACATAATTTACAAAATAAAAACATTTTTAACTTGATTTATCCTGTGAATTGCTTTATTATATATAAGTGGTATAGTTTAAAAATCAAATTCAGCATAAAATCAAAGAGGGAAAAATAAAGTGATTGAATTTCGTGATGTTACCAAGGTGTACGGCAGCAACGGCACCAAGGCGCTCAATAATGTGAATATAAAGATCGAAGACGGCGAATTCGTTTTTGTTGTCGGCGCGTCCGGCGCCGGCAAAAGCACATTTCTTAAACTGATCATGCACGAGGAAAAGCCCACGGAGGGCGTGGTTATCGTTGGTGATTACCGATCGGACACGTTAAAGAAAAAGCAGGTGCCCTATTACAGAAGAACAATGGGCATCGTTTTTCAGGATTTCCGGCTCATTCCCAAAATGAGCGTTTACGATAATGTTGCTTTTGCCATGCGCGTGATTGGCGCAAAGGAAAAAGAGATCAGAAAACGCGTTCCTTATATTTTGCAGCTTGTGGGTCTTTCCCACAAAGCCCGTTCCATGCCGAATGAGCTTTCCGGCGGTGAGCAGCAGAGGGTCTCTCTGGCAAGGGCGCTTGTAAACAACCCCAAACTGATCATTGCGGACGAGCCTACCGGTAACGTAGACCCCGAAATGAGCCACGAGATCGTGGAGATGCTTACCAAGATCAACAACAACGGCACCACCGTTATTATGGTAACGCACGAGCATACGCTGGTTAAGGCGTTTCCCCGCCGTGTTATCGTGATCAAAAACGGAGAGGTGGTTTCCGATACGCCGGATCCCACGCATGCGCAGTTTGAATCGGCGCAGCCGGAAAAGGCAACGGATATGTATTTCTTTAACGAGGATGTTAAACTCGGCAGCGAGATAGAAGATATTTTTGAATCTATTGACGACGGTTCTTCACCCGCAGAAAAAGAAGACGCAAAAGACGGAGGTGAGGACTGATGACGGGTTCCAGTTTCAGATACCTCTTCAAAGAGGGTTTCAGAAATACGTGGTCAAACAGAATGATGAGTATAGCCTCCATCTGTGTTCTGATGAGCTGTCTTGTTCTGATCGGCTGCGCTTCCATGATCTTCCTCAACATCGAATCCCTGCTCGGCAGGATTGAAGAGGAAAACGTGGTCATGGTCTATATTCAGGATGATACTTCCGATGCGGATATCGCCGCAATGGATACACAGCTTAAAGGGCTGGATAACGTGAAAGAAGTAGAGTTTGTTCCCAAGGAGGACGCGTGGGCAGATCAGCTCTCCACCATGGAAGAGGCACAGGCGCAGTTCTTTACGGAAATCAGTTCGGATATTCCGCTGCCGGATGCGTTTAAAGTTACGGTGGATGACCTAACTTATTTTGACCAGACTGTTTCTCAGATTGAGCAGTTGGATCATATCGATACCATTCGGGAAAATAAAGACCTTGCCGAAAAACTGGTTACCATACGCCACGGCGTTGAGGTCATTTCCATCGTGATCGTAGCCGTCCTGCTGGCAATCAGTGTGTTTATTATTTCCAATACGATCAAACTTACCGTTTATTCCAGAAGGCTGGAGATCAGTATTATGAAATCCGTTGGCGCAACAAACAGCTTCGTCCGGCTGCCCTTTGTGGTGGAAGGCATGATTCTGGGTATCATTTCCGGCGTGATTTCGCTTGGCCTTGTATGGGCGTTTTATGAATTTGCCATTCATCAGTTCAGCGATCTTTTGTCCTCGCTGCAGCTGGACGCGCTGAATTTTGCGGATTATGCCCTTCCGATGCTTGGAATCTTCATTGCAATCGGCATTGTAACCGGCGTTGGCGGCGCGTTGATCTCCATGGGCAGATATCTTAACAGGGAAGGCAGTGAAATCAGTGCAATCTAAATTAAAAAACAGAGGAATTTTAAGAATCTTTTGTCTTGTGCTCAGTTTGATGCTCGTTTTTTCATCAGCATTTACCGCACAGGCAAAAACCAGTTCGCAGAGCAAACTGGACAAGATCAATCAAAATATCAAAGAGGCGCAGAAAGAGCTGGATTCCCTTGATGATCAGGTTGCGGATAAAAAAGCGTATTCTGATGCCCTCATGAAAAAAATAGATCTGCTTCAGGACAAGCTGGATGCGCTGGAAAGCAACCGCGATGATCTGCAAAATGAGATTGATGCGGTTCAGAAAAGAATAGATGAAACGCAGGCAGATATCAATCAGGCAGAAAAAGAGATAGAGAAAAAAGAGCAGGAATTTGACGGCGTTTACGAAGAATACTGCCAAAGACTGCGCGCCATGTATATCTCCGGCAATGTTTCCATGCTGGAAGTTCTGCTGGAAAGCGGCGACATCAGTTCCATTCTGACCCGTGCGGAAATGGTAAAATCCGTTTCGGAGCAGGACAGCGCTACGCTGGATGATCTTATGACCAAAATGGAGGAGATCAATAAAGAGCGCGAGGAACTTGCAAACAACAAGATCCAACTCGGCAAGGATAAGGACAGCCTCAATTCCCGCAAGCAGGAACTTCAGAAATCCATTGATGAATACAATTCTTCCAAGGCAGAACTTAACGCAGAGGTGGAAGAGTGTAATGCCGCACTTGCGTCACTTGATGATAAACGGTCTGAAGTTAAGGAAACAATAGATACGAATCAAGAGCAGAAAAGGCAGATTGAGGCGGAGATCAATAACGCCCTCAGCGGCTCCGGCAGCAATAAGCCGGGCAGCGGCAATTATAACCCCGGCACCGGTCAGCTTGCTTACCCAACCAGCTACAGGCAGATCTCTGCAGGTTATCCGAATTACAGCAACGGCTCTTATCACGGCGGCGTAGACTGGCCCTGCCCAACGGGCACTGCCGTTCATGCTTCCGATTCCGGCGTTGTAGTTATTGCCAAAAAACTGACTTACAGTTACGGTCAGTATATCCTGATCGATCACGGCAACGGCCTTTCCACGCTTTATGCGCACAATTCCTCGCTTGTTGTAGGCGTTGGAGATAAAGTTTCAAAGGGGCAGATCATTGCTTATTCGGGTGAATCCGGCAACGCCACAGGCCCTCACGTTCACTTTGAGGTGCGGTTAAACGGCACCAGAGTTAACCCAATGAGTTACCTTTAATTTTTAATTACAAAATTTAATACATATAAAAAGATTGTAAATAATATTTACAGTCGGTCTGATTTATTATATAATAGGAAGTGGAGTCAATGAAACGATTTGTCTTATTCAAAAGAAGTGTAAGCGTTTTATTGGCTTCACTGTTTGTTTTTTTGTTTGCTTTTTATCCCGCGCCGTATGCAGTCAGCGTTTCTGCCGCGGAACTCACACCCCAGCAGGAAAAGGCCCAGTTGGAACAGCGTATTAAAGAGGCGGAAAACAAATTGCGGGATCTGGAGGCACAGTCCGCAAGCACACAGGAGTATTTTGATACGCTGAATGAAAAGATTACGTATCTGGACCGCCAGTATGATCTGGTCAGCAGCGAAGTGGATCAGGATAAAGATCAGGTAGAGATTTTAAAGACCGCATATGCCGAAAACGAAAAGGAGATCGATTCGATCGGCAAAGATATAGAGCAGCTACAAAAAGACTGCGCCGCGGCGGAAGAAGAATTTTCCGGCACATATCAGGCGTTTTCCAAGCGCATGCGCGCCATGTATATCAGTGGTGAAACGAATGTTCTTGTATTTCTGATCACAAGTAATGATATTTCCCAGTTTTTAACAAGGCTTGAAATGATCAAGCGCGTTTCGGAGATGGACGGCAAACTGCTGGAATCCATTAATTCGGAAATAGATGAGATTAATACCTCCCGCGATGCGATCACCCAAAAAAGAGCCGAACTTCAGGTAACGCAGGTTACGCTGCAGAACACCAGAACTTCTCTGGAGGCGGCGATACCGGAACTGGAACAGAAACAGCAGGAACTGGAAGATAAAAAAACAGAACTGGATAAAGAGCGCGGCGATGCGAACGCGCTTTTAAAGCAGCTGAATGATGAAACCGGTAATTATACCGAGTATCTGGAAGATAACAAAGCGGCTATGGCAGAAGTAGACGCCGCCATAGAAGCCGCAGAAGATAAATATGAGGAGCAGACGCCTCCGGCTACCGAACCGCCTACGCAAAAGCCGGATTCAGGCGGATCCTCCGGTTCGGGCGGCGGAACAACTTCCGGCGGTTCGGGCAGCGGCACGATCAGCCTAACTTATCCCGTGCCGTCGCAAACAACAATCACCTGCGCGTTCGGCGAGTATTCCGGGCACAGCGGTGCGGATTTCAGTTGCCCTACCGGCTCAAAGGTTGTTGCCGCTGAATCGGGCACGGTTATCATTTCCGCCGATCTGAAAAATGCGGACGGCACTTACAGAAGTTACGGCAGATATATCGTAATCAAACACGATAAAAAAACGGCTTCCGGGGATAACGTTTATACGCTTTACGCCCATAATTCAGAACGGCTGGTTTCAGAAGGGCAGCACGTGGAAAAAGGCCAGCAGATCGCAAAATCCGGCTCAACCGGCAATTCCACCGGCCCGCACTGCCATTTTGAAGTGCGCACCCCGAGCTCCAGTTATTCGGCTTGTAAAAACCCTGCGCTTTACCTCCCGTAAAGGCAGGCATGAATCATAAAGGGTAAAAATTTATTATAAGGTCGCTGAATCGAATGCATTACAAACGATCCAATAAAATACTGTCCGCCGTGTTAGCGGCAGTCATGGCAATTACGCCGCTTTCGGCAGGTCTGGTTCCCGCTGTCGCAGCCGATACCACGGCATCGGAACCGGAAAGCACAACGGCTCCGCAGATGACGGAAGAGGAAAAACGCGAAGAGGCAAGAAAGAAACTGGAAGCGCAGATCGCCGTGCTGGATGCCGATCTCAAAGCGGCGGAGCAGCGTCTTGCGGCGCTTGCGGCAGATTCCAAAAATACGGAAGAATATATTAACGCGCTGGATGAAAAAATCGGCATTATCAATCAGCAGCTTACGGTTTTGGATGAGCAGGTGCTGGAGTATGAGGAAGATATCAAAGTCCTGCAAACCAGTATAGAGGAAAACCAAAAGCAGGCAGATACGCTGCAGGCGGAAGTGGATAAGGTTCAGGCGGAGTTGGATGACCTGAATGAGAAATTCATGGCAAAGTATGATGCGTATTGCCTTCGTATGCGCGCCATTTACATATCCGGCAATTACAATCTGCTCACTGCGCTTTTAACGTGCAGCGATATCTCCAGTTTTCTCACCCGCTATGAAATGATCAAAGCAGTCTCCAAGAGTGATGCACAACTGCTGCAGGAGATTCAGGAGCAAACGGAGCAGATCCTGGCGCGTGAATCGGATCTGAATGAAAAGAAAACAGCGCTTGACGCAATGAATATGACGCTGCTTTCCCAGCAGAATGAACTCAAATATAAGCAGGATTCTCTTACACAGGCACAGGAAAATATTGCCTCAAAGAAGATTACACTTGCGCAGGATAAAGCGGAAAGTGATCAGCTTTTTGCCCAGCTTACCGCCGAAACAGGCATGTATACGGAATACAGAAATGAGGATCAGGCGCTTACCGATGCCGCAGAGCAGCAGATCGAGGATCTGATGAACGGCATCATCTCTCCCGATGAAGTTTCTGATTTCACAACGGGAGACAGAGATGAAAAACCTACCGTGATCTATAATGACACGGACGTTTATAATAGGTCGGACGGCGTTTATAATATGACGTATCCTGTTCCGGGGTATTACACGGTTTCCGCCGGGTTCCCGAACTACAGCAACGGCTCCTATCACGGCGGCATTGATTTTCCGTGCCCCACGGGCACAAAGGTAGTGGCGGCGCAAAAGGGTGTTGTAGCCGGCGTGAAACGTCTGGATTACAGTTATGGCTATTATGTGCTTATCTATCACGGCACAGATGCAAACGGAGATAAGGTCTTTACGCTTTATGCCCATAATTCAGAAATACTTGTCTCGCCCGGCGATTCCGTTTATAAAGGCCAGCAGATTGCAAAATCCGGCTCAACCGGCAATTCCACCGGCCCGCACTGCCATTTTGAGATCCGTGTGGGCGGCACAAGAATCAATCCGAAAAACTATTTAAGCAAATAAGTTATGAATAAGATCAATTACAGTAAACAAACCGAATCCATTATAGAAGAAAACAAGAGAGAGCATACTATGCCCTCTCTTTTAATTCATGCGTGCTGTGCGCCGTGTTCCAGCGCCTGCCTTGAATATCTGAATCCGTATTTCAGGATAACCGTGTTTTATTATAATCCGAATATTTCCCCTGAGGCTGAGTTTGAAAAAAGACTTGCAGAGGAAAAACGCCTGCTTGCAGGAATGCCTTTTGAAAACCCGGTGGATATTATAGAAGGGCATTATGATTACGGCGATTTTTTGCAGATTGCCAAGGGGCTGGAGGATTGCCCGGAGGGCGGCGAACGCTGTTTTCGGTGTTACAGGCTGCGGCTGGAGGAAACCGCCCGCCTTGCCAAGGAAAAAGGCTTTGATTATTTTTGCACCACACTTTCCATAAGCCCGCTCAAAAACACCCAGAAGATCAATGAGATCGGCTATGAGGTTGCGGAAAAATACGGCGTTCAGTGGTTGCCGTCCGATTTTAAGAAAAAAGAGGGCTATAAACGCTCCATAGAACTCTCCAGGCAGTATGCTCTATACCGCCAGAATTTCTGCGGCTGCGCGTTTTCAAAAAAGGCCGCGCTTGAAAAGGAGAACCATCATGAATGATCCGCTTGCTTCCAGAATACGGCCAATTGAGCTTTCAGATGTTGTGGGCCAGCGCCATCTGCTTGCGCCGGGCAAGCCGCTCTATAATTTGATTCAAAGCGGCAATATCCCAAATTTGATTTTTTACGGCCCGTCCGGCACCGGGAAAACAACGGTTGCGTCCATCATTGCAAAGAAAACCAATAAGGCACTGCGCCGCCTGAACGGCACAAATGCCTCCACCAAAGATATAAAAGAGATCGTATCTGAACTGGATACGTTTGAAACGGTAAACGGCGTTTTGCTCTATCTGGATGAGATCCAATATTTCAATAAGCGCCAGCAGCAGAGCCTGCTGGAATACATAGAAAACGGAAAAATCACGCTGATCGCGTCCACAACGGAAAATCCTTATTTCTATATCTATCCGGCTGTGTTGTCGCGTTCCACCGTGTTTGAATTCAAAAGCGTTGCATGGCAGGATATTGTGCCTGCCGTAAAAAGAGGGTTCCGCATCCTCGGCAGTGAAAACGGCGTTCATGTATCGGTAGAGGAGCCTGTTTTGGAAAAGATTGCCAAAGGCTGTTCGGGCGATGTGCGCAAAGCCCTGAATACCGCTGAAAACTGCTTTTTCGTTACCCCTGCGGAAAACGGAGAAAAGCATATCACACTGGAAACGGCAGCGCAGCTTACCCAGTCCAGTTCCGTTCGGTATGACCGGGAGGGCGATGAGCACTACGATATCATTTCCGCTTATCAGAAAAGCATGCGTGGTTCGGATCCGGATGCTGCCCTGCACTATCTTGCCCGCCTGCTTGCCGCGGGTGATCTGCCGTCTGCCTGCCGCAGGCTGCTTGTGTGTGCCAGCGAGGATGTAGGCCTTGCGTATCCGCAGATCCTTCCAATTGTAAAAGCGGCGGTGGATACGGCTATGGCTGTCGGTTTGCCGGAGGCGCGTATTCCTTTGGCGGATGCGGTGATTCTGGTTTCCGTATCCCCGAAAAGCAATGCCGGCGAGGCGGCGATAGACGCTGCTATGGCAGATGTGGAAAAAGGCAATTACGGCCCGGTTCCGCGCAATCTTCAGAATCAGCATTTTGACGGCGAGGACGCGGCGGTGAAAGGCCAGTTTTATGTTTATCCGCATGATTTTGAAACTCATTGGGTTCGGCAGCAGTATATGCCGGATAAACTGAAAAACACAAAATATTATATTCCCGGTAAAAATAAAAACGAGCAGGCGTTTCAGGCTTACTGGGATAAGATCAAAAACACGGATAAAAACCGTAAGTAAAGAGGAGATTCTATGACGAAAAAGGAAAGAGCGCTTAAAGCGGTGGAGATCCTGAAAGAACTTTACCCGGACGCGGTCTGCTCACTGGAATATAAAGATCCGTTTCAACTGCTTGTTGCCGTGCGGCTTTCGGCGCAGTGCACGGATGCAAGGGTAAATCTTGTAACGCCCGCTCTTTTTGACCGCTTTAAAACCATGCAGGATTTTGCAGATGCCGACGTTTCCGAAGTGGAAACATACATACATTCCTGCGGCTTTTATAAGAGCAAGGCGCAGTCCATAGTCGGTATGGCGCAAAAGATAATAAGCGATTTCGGCGGCGTGGTGCCGGATAATATAGAAGATCTGATCACCCTGCCCGGCGTGGGCAGAAAAACGGCAAACCTGATTGTTGGCGATGTATACGGCAAAGCGGCAATCGTTGTGGATACGCATTGTATCCGGATCACAAACCGCATCGGTCTTGTGGCGGAAAAAGATCCGAAAAAAATAGAATTTGCACTCAAAAAGATCATTCCGCCTGCCGAGGGCTCAGATTTTTGCCACAGGATCGTCTTGTTCGGCAGGGATGTGTGTTCGGCAAGGAAACCAAAGTGTGAGTCGTGCAAAATGAAAGAAATCTGCAGGCAGGTTGGTATTAAGAAATGAAAAAACCGCTCATAAACGAAGAAAATATTATTCTGATCGGCATGCCCGGCGCCGGAAAATCCACCTGCGGTGTGCTTGCCGCGAAAATTCTGTTAAAGAATTTTTTTGATACGGATCTGCTCATACAGAGCATGGAAAACAAACGCCTGCAGCAGATCATCAATGAAAAAGGCACCGCGGAATTTAAAAGGGCTGAGGAGGCGGCAGTGCTTTCTCTGGATATTAAAGGTACGGTGATCGCCACGGGCGGCAGCGTGGTCTACAGCCCGAAAGCCATGGCGCATCTGAAAAGCATGGGCAAGGTCATCTATATGCATTTAAGTTATGACGAGATGAAAAAGCGCATTAAAAATCTTTCTACCCGCGGGATCGTTCTGGAAAACGGGGAAACGCTGCTGGATATGTATAACGAGCGCCGGCCGCTTTATGAAAAATACGCGGATCATATCATTGACTGCGACGGAAATACGATAGATGATACCGTTGCTGAAATCGTGGATGTGTGCGAAAAATAACTCTTGATTCTATATGCTGTTTTATGATATTATAGATTAAATATAACAACAATTTTCAAGGAGGATGATGAAATGGGCGAATACGGCGCTAAATTTGTAAAAGAGGGGCTCACGTTTGATGATGTTCTTCTGATTCCGGCGGAAAGCGATGTGCTTCCCAACGAGGTGGATCTTTCCACACAGTTAACAAAACACATCAAGCTTAATATTCCTCTTATGACTTCTGCCATGGATACCGTAACGGAATCCACTATGGCGATCGCTATTGCGCGCGAGGGCGGCATCGGCGTAATACACAAGAATATGACGATTGAGGATCAGGCAACAGAAGTGGATAAAGTTAAAAGATCGGAAAACGGCGTTATTTCGGATCCGTTTTTCCTTTATCCGCAGAATACGGCGCAGGATGCGGAAAATCTGATGCGCAAATATAAGATCAGCGGCGTTCCGATCTGTGAGGAGGACGGCACCCTTGTGGGCATCCTCACAAACCGCGATATGCGTTTTATGACGGATTATTCCGTTAAGATCGCGGATGTAATGACGCCAAAAGAAAAACTGGTTACCGCCATGAGCGGCACAACGCTGGAAGAAGCGAAAAAGATCCTGATGGCGTCCAAGGTAGAAAAACTTCCTCTCGTTGATAAAAACGGAAAACTTACAGGGCTTGTAACGATTAAGGATATTGAAAAGAGCCTGAAGTATCCGAATACCGCCCGTGATTCGCAGGACAGATTGCTCTGCGCCGCGGCGGTCGGTATTACAGGCGATATGCTGGATCGTGCAAAAGCGCTTGTGGATGCGCATGTGGACGCGCTTGTGCTGGATTCGGCGCACGGCCATTCCAAGAATATCATGAAAGCGGTTGATACCGTTAAAAACGCATTTCCTCAGATTTCCCTGATCGCAGGCAATGTTGCAACGGCAGAGGCAACTGAAGCGCTGATTAAAGCAGGCGCGGATGCCGTTAAGGTCGGCATAGGCCCCGGCTCCATCTGCACAACACGTGTTGTTGCCGGCATCGGCGTGCCGCAGATCACCGCTATTTATGACAGCGCGGAAATGGCGGATAAATACGGTATTCCGATCATTGCGGACGGCGGTATCAAATACAGCGGCGAGATCGTGAAAGCCATTGCCGCGGGCGGCAGTGTTGTTATGGTTGGCTCCCTTGTAGCCGGCTGTGAGGAATCTCCCGGTGAAACGGAAATTTACCAGGGCCGTCAGTTTAAAGTGTACCGCGGCATGGGTTCGCTCGGCGCCATGAGCAAAGGCTCGGCGGACAGATATTTCCAAACCGGCACAAAGAAATTCGTGCCGGAAGGCGTAGAGGGCCGTGTCCCTTATAAGGGACCGGTTGGCGACACGGTTTATCAGATGATGGGCGGTCTGCGCTCCGGTATGGGTTATGTTGGCTGCCACAATATTCAAGAACTGCGCACAAATGCCAGATTTATAAAGATCACAGGCGCCGGACTTGTTGAAAGTCACCCGCATGACGTGTATATCACAAAAGAGGCTCCCAACTATTCCGGCAGCAGGCAGGATTGATTTTTCAAGGGGCGTTAAACGGTTTCGTTTAATGCCCTTTTTTACAAGGGGTTTTTCCATGGCTGAAAAGATAACCAGATGGCAGAAATTCAAAAAGTTTCTAAAACGGAATATGACTCCCACCTGGGCAAAGCATTTCAGCTATCAGGTGATCTCCTTTTTGCTTTCCGTTTGCCTTGTAATCGGCGTAACGGCATATGCCATCAATAAAACATATGATGAAAGGACTTTGACTTTCGTGCAGGGATTTACGGTAACAGCGCATACAGGCGCGTTTGATACGCCTGAAAATTCAATGGAATCCGTTCAGGCGGCAATTGAAAATAATGCGCAGATCATAGAAATAGATATCCGCCAGCGGCCGGATAAAACCCTTGTGATCAGCCATGATATCGTGGTTATGAATAATGAGGGCACGCCGCTTGCCGATGTGTTTGCGCTTTTGCAGCAGGATGACTGCCTGATTAATCTGGATATCAAGGAAACCAGAACGCTTGATCCCCTGCATGATATGCTGGTGGAATATAACCTTCTGAGCCGCGCGTTTTTAACAGGGATTGATCAGATGAATGTAAACGCAGTTAAGGAATCCTCCTGCGCGGATATGGATTATTATTTAAACTGCCAGCCTTCACGCATCAAGATCTTTACGGATGATTATAAGGTTAAGATCATAGATCTGCTCAAGGAAACGGGCGCCGTGGGCATCAACTGCAATTATAAATACGCCTGCGCAACGCTCTCTAATCTGCTGCACGAAAACGGCTACAAACTTTCCGTGTGGACGGTAAATACAAAATTTGAAATGAAACGTATGCTTGTTACGCAGCCGGATAATATTACAACAAAGGAATACGGCAAATTGATGTCCGTTATAGATAACTGGGGGAAATAGCAAATGACAAATGAGGAGTATTTAAAGGCGATCGATATGCGCTCGTCCAGACGCACCTTTAAAAATCACCCTTTGGATCCGGATACCAAACAGGTCATCAAAGATCTGGTTGCTTACGTAAATCAAAAAGCGGGGCTGCATTTCGTTTTTATGGATGACGGCCGCTTTGCTTTCAATCTTCATTCGGGAATGACCAGTCTCATCGCCGTTTGCGGCGCGGATACGATCCCGGCAAGAGAGGCATGCGGCTACTGGGGCGAAACAATCGTTTTGCAGTGCGCTTTTCACGGCATCGGCACCTGTTGGGTTGGCACATATAATGAAAACAAGGTGCTTGAAAAACTGGATCTTCCAAAAGGCGTTCGCCTTTACTGCGTAATTGCGCTCGGCAATGTTTCCCCCAATAAAAGTTTTAAAGAAAAGATCATGTATAACACCACCCATAAAAAAAGCAAACCGTATCAGAAGATGTTTGAGGCTTGCGATACAAAATTGCCGGAGGAGATCGTGTTTGCGATGCGCCTTGTTGAAAAGGCGCCGAGTTCCGTGAACCGCCGCCCGGTTAAATTCAGGTACGAAAACGGCAGGATTACCGCCAGTGTAAGCGAGCCGTATTCGGATAAAAGTATTGATTTCGGCATCGCGCAGCTCCATTTTCAGCTTGGCATGAGCGCCAAAGGCATTAAAGGCGAGTGGAAAAACGGCGAATTTATTGAGGATACACAGCGTATTCTGAAATTCCCAAAGCGTGAGACGGAAACCGAAGAGGAGGAAAATACGGATGAGTGAAACCGAAAAAAAGAAAATGAGTAAAAAGAAAAAAGTCGTTATCATTGTGCTGTGCGTTTTGCTTGCGCTGATCATCCTGATCGTTGCGGCAGGCCTTGTTGCGCTCAACTGGTATTGCAAAACGCCGGATTATACGGTTTACCAGACTTCGCAGGATGTGGAACTTGTGGCGCACAGGGGCTTTAGAGCCGTTGCGCCTGAAAATACCGCGCCCGCGTTTGAAGAGGCGGGCAAGGCAGGGTATTACGGCGCAGAATGTGATGTTTACCGCTCGGCGGACGGCGTTTGGGTCATTCATCATGACCCGATCACCTACCGTATGACCGGGGAACCCAGCATGGTGGAGAAAAAGACCTATGAGGAATTGATGCAGGAAACGGTGGATAACGGTTCCAATATCGGCGATTACGATTCGCTGAAGATGTGCACGCTGGAGGAATATCTGGATATTTGCAGCAAATATCAGATGGTGCCGGTCATAGAACTTAAAAGCGCGAATAATACGGAGTATTATAGTGAGATCATAGATATCCTTGCCGGTTATCCGGATCTGAAACCCGTGTTTATCTCTTTCCATTATGAGGATCTTACCGCAATGCGCAAACTTACGGACGCGCCTTGCTGGTATCTGGTGCAGGAGATCACGGATGAAGATATCGATATGGCGCTTGCCCTCGGCGGAGACTGCGGCATTGATTTTAATTACGCCAAAGAGGAAAACACGGATGAAGTGATCCAAAAGTGCATAGACGCCGGCTTAACGGTTGGCGCGTGGACGGTGGATGACCCTGCCGCGGCAGACCGGCTTGCATCTCTTGGTGTAAAGTATATCACAACGGATAATATTACATACTGATCAGGTTCGCTGTTTTTAGCGAAATACACATAAGAAAAAGGATCTGACTTGCGCACCGGCAGGTCGGATCCTTTTTTATATCACATTTATCCTTATTATCAAATCCCCAGCAGAACGGACGCAAACAGAATATAGATCAGCAGGGATACCGCGTCCGTGATCGTGGTGATAAACGGATTTGCCATAACGGCGGGGTCAAATCCGCATTTTTTTGCAATAATGGGCAGGCAGCAGCCAATCACTTTGGAAAACACCACTTCCACAACGATCGTCAGGCTGACCACAAGTGAGATCATAACGGTGATCTCGCTGTTTCCCAGTACGTATTTATCAAACAGCAGCAGTTTTACAAAGCACACCGCCGCCAGCACAAGCCCGCAGACCATGCCGACGCGGACTTCTTTCCAGATCACTTTGAAGATATCTTTCAGCGAGATCTCCCCAAGGGAGAGCGCGCGAACGATCGTAACGCTGGATTGACCGCCCGAATTACCGCCCGTGCCCATCAGCATTGGAATAAAGGCAATCAGCGTGGCAACGGATGCCAGTTTGTTTTCAAAATTCGTCAGGATCTGGCTCGTGATGGTTGCCGATATCATAAGCAGCAACAGCCATGGGATACGCTTTTTAAACGTTTCCATAACGCTTGTTTTTAAATACGGCGTGTCTGTTGGCACGATTGCCGCCATCTTCTGAATGTCTTCCGTGTTTTCTTCCTGCAATACGTCGATGACATCGTCTACGGTTATGATGCCCACCAGCCGGTTTTCCATATCTACAACGGGCAGCGCAAGAAAATCGTATTTTGAAAGCAGCGCAGACGCTTTTTCTTGGTCATCCAGCGTGTTTACGGAAATTACATTGGTTTCCATCAGCTCTTCAATTTTGTTGTCTGCGTCATGCAGCAAAAGTTCCTTAACCGTGGTAACGCCAAGCAAATGCCGCGACGCGTCCGTTACATAGCAGGTGTAGATCGTCTCTTTATCCACACCCGTGCGCCGAATGCGCTTAAAGGCGTCTTCCACCGTCATATCCCGCTTAAGGTCAACAAATTCCGGCGTCATGATGGAGCCTGCCGAATCCTCGGGGTATTTCAGTATGGAATTGATTGCCTCTCGCATTTCGCTGTCCGTATTTTTCAGAATTCTTTTCACAACAGAGGCAGGCATTTCCTCAACAATGTCGGCGGCGTCGTCAATGTAAAGCTCGTCCAACACTTCTTTCAGTTCGGAGTCGGAAAAAGAGCGTATCAGACTTTCTTGCGTATCGCCGTCAAACTCAACAAAGGTTTCCGCGGCGTTTTCTTTTGTAAGCATTCTGAAAAGAAACATGCGTTTCTTTTCGTTGGCTATGGATTCCAGCAGCTGTGCAATATCCGCAGGGTTAAGCTCATTTAGGAACCGCTTTAATTCTCTTATGTTTTTTTCGTTATGCAGCCTGTCCGTATAGGCAAGCATTTCCTCCAGTTCCACGAGCTCACTCCTTTCATGCGTTTATCCCGTATGTGTACGGCGCGCCTTATTTTGCAGCTGCGTAAAAATCCTTTTCATCCTCATCGTATGGGTTGGCGGCAACGCGCTTTACGATTGCCGCAATGATCAGGATCACAATCAGTCCGCCAACAACGGCGCCGGCAGTAACGGCGAATACCGGCTGTTCATAAAACCGTTCCCCTTCCACAAAGGAAACATATCCCGGTGCAGCCATTTCTGCCTTTACTTCTTCCACGGTCTTATTTACTCTGGTAACTTCAAACGTGTATTTTTTTGTGTTGCCGTCTGATGCGGTAACGGTTACGGGGATTTCTGTTTCCTGCCCTTCACGCAGTGTAACCGGCATTGCGGTTGCCGTGGCGTTTATATCCTGCGTTACCGGGGTTATATGGATCTCTGTAAGATCGCTCGGCACATATAGTTTGTATACGGTGTCCTCCCCGTTGATCTCGGGGCGCACCTCGCCATATTCGCAGCTTATGCCGGCAAGATTGGCGTTTGAATTGATCTCGTATTCCGGCGCGTTGGAATATGTAAAGGTGTATATGACGCTGCCGCTGTCAAATTCCAGCGTAACTGTGATCCCGGTCTGGCGGTTTGCGTTGTCATATTCGTAGGTTGCAATCACATTTGCGTTTCCGTTTACTTTATAACTTTGCAGCGCTGCGCTCTGCTCCGGGTTTTGAAGCGTCAGGGTAAAATAGGTTTCCCCCGTTCGGAACCCGCCATCGATCTCCGCGTTCGAAAAGGTTATGCTTTCCAGATACGGCGCGTTTTGAATCGGTGCTTCGGCGGCGCTTGCAAACAGGTTTGTGCTGAATATACAAAATATGCTTACTAAAACAGTTATTACTTTTTTCATAATCTTTCGGCGTTTGGCAGTCAGGCTGTTATGCGCTTTCGCTTAGTCAGACTGCCGCAGAATAAAGGATTCTACTCCGCCTTCCTCCAAAACAGTTTTTATTTGCGGGGCGTTGCCCGAAACACTGACCAGATAGATCCTGCTGTTTCCAAGATCTTCGTCAAATAAATTCAGGATTCTGTCTCCCGCTGTTTGTGCGGCAGAGGTTTCTTCCGTACTGCCGTTTTCCTGGGTGCTGTTTTCTTCTTCGTTTTCCGTGCTTTCGCTCTCCTGATCCTCACCGGCAACTGCCTGCACAAGCGAATCGTCAATATCCACTTCAACGCCCTCAAGCAGTTTGATATTTGTGCCGATATCTTCGTAAAGTCTGGCGGAAAGTGTTTCAAATCCATCCGAAAAACCGCTGCCCGCGCTTTCCGGAATCTCTGTTCCGCGCAGCACAAATACGGAAACGCCCATTTCCGCAGCTTCGGCAATGATATCTTTGATATATTTGTAAACGGTTTCGGAATTCGGGTTCAGATAAGTGTTTCCGCGCGAATCTTCATACGGAAGTCCGTTGCCGTCAAGCAGTGCAACAGATCGGTCCTGCCGCGGCACCAAATTATCCAGATAACAGTAAACCACGCCTACGGTAAGTATATCCTGTTCGCTGAGTTTCATAACAGAATTGTGCAGATCCGTTGCCTCAAATGCCGCCGCGCTGTACGCGTCCACCGTGGCAAGGGCGCTGCGGTAACCGATTGTGCCGTTATCCCGCTTAATATCGATCGCAACACTGTTGTAGGCGTTTGCCGTCAGGTTCGTGATCACGGAATCCAAAATCACGGAACCGTCCATGGAAATGCTGTCCTCATAAGCGCAGTGCAGGTCAAACTTCACTTCATTTATCATGCTGTCTGCCGGGGCGTCGGCTTCAGCGCTCATCTGCGGCATGCCGTTTCGCATCATGTACACGTCCATTCCGGTGTAGCCTATGCCAACGATGATCAGGCATAATACAACAATGCCCAGCCGTTTCAGCAGCGTGCGTGCCTGCGCTTTGTGTTTGCGCTTTTTCTTGATCTTGGGGCGCATATAATCAAACTTGTCTGAATAAATGCCTTCGTCAGAGGCATATTTATCGGCAAAGTCGATCGGATAGCCTTTTTCTTCTTCCGTCCATTTTGTGTTGCGCTTTACATTTTTGTAAAAGCGTTTCTTTTTCATGCTTTTTTCACACTCTTTGCATTTTCTTTGAGCATTTCTATCGTTTTTTCCGGATCTTCGCTCTTGAATACGGCGCTGCCGGCAACAAATACGTTTGCGCCTGCGGCGGATGCCGTTTTAATGGTTTCGGCGTTGATGCCGCCGTCTACTTCAATATCCAGGTCCGGCGCGGCGTTTCTGATTTCTTCTATCTTTGGCATCATATCCGCCATAAAGCTCTGGCCGCCGAATCCCGGCTCAACCGTCATCACAAGCACCATGGAAAGTTTGCTCAGATACGGCAGCACAGCGGATGCCGGTGTTTTGGGCTTGATCGCAAGCGCCGCCCTGCATCCGGATTTTAGAATTTTGTCTATCGTCTCCTGCGTGTCGCTTTCGCTTTCCATGTGAAAGCAGATGATGTCCGCCCCCGCGTTTGCAAAATCCTCTATGTATTTTAACGGGTGGGAGATCATCAGGTGAACGTCAAACGGCACCTTTGTAACCGCCCGAATCGCCTTAATGACCGGCGCGCCTATGGATATATTCGGCACAAAATGGCCGTCCATCACATCCAAATGGATATACTGCGCTTTTTCACACTTTTTCAGTTCGGCTTCCAGGTTTGCGTAATCCGCCGCCAAAACGGACGGTGCGATCTTAATTTCCATAGTATCCTCCCGCGGCAATGCCGCCGCAACAGACCGAATATTGCCTTTTAAAGTATTATACCTTTGCGCACCTTTAAAATCAACCTTTATTAATAAATAAATAATACTTGTAATTATATAGTAAGTGTAGTAAAATATAGCAGATCAAAAAGGATAAAATAAAAAATGGCTTAAAATTATGGTTTATCGGGGGATTTCATTATGATCCAGGCAAATAATGTTACGGTTCAGTTCGGCGGGCGCGCGCTGTTTGAGCGCGTAAACGTTGTGTTCTCGGCGGGCAACTGCTACGGCATAATCGGCGCGAACGGCGCCGGCAAATCCACGTTCTTAAAAGTTCTGAGCGGCGAACTGGAGCCGCAGAAGGGCGAGGTTGTGATCACGCCGGGCGAACGTCTTTCCGTTTTGGAGCAGGACCATTTTAAATATGACGATTATGAAGTGGTGCGCACCGTGCTTATGGGCAATCCGCGCCTGATCCAGATCATGGAGGAAAAGGACGCGCTTTACGCAAAACCGGATTTTTCTGAAGAGGACGGTATCCGCGCCGGAGAACTGGAGGCTGAATTTGCCGATCTGGATGGCTGGAATGCGGAGAGCGACGCGGAATTCATGCTGAATAAACTGGGCGTAACGGATGAATACCACTATATGAAAATGGGCGAGCTTTCCGCCGATCTCAAAGTAAAAGTGCTGCTTGCCAAGGCGCTTTTCGGCAATCCGGATATTCTGCTGCTTGACGAGCCGACCAACCATCTGGATCTTTCTGCCATACGCTGGCTTGAAAATTTTTTGCTGGATTTTGAAAACACCGTAATCGTTGTTTCACATGACAGGCATTTCTTAAATAAGGTCTGCACGCATATCTGCGATGTGGATTTCGGCAAGATCACAATGTATGCCGGCAACTATGATTTCTGGTATGAATATACCCAGATGCGCCAGCGCCAAATGCGTGATCAGAATAAGAAGAACGAGCAGAAAATCAAAGAACTTCAGGATTTCATTCAGCGTTTCTCCGCAAACGCGTCAAAATCCAAGCAGGCAACCAGCCGTAAAAAGCAGCTGGATGCGCTGGAGATGATTGAAATGCCGGTTTCTTCACGCCGTTTCCCTTATGTGGATTTTAAGCCGGATCGGGAATGCGGAAACGATCTGCTGCGTGTGGATCATCTTTCCAAAACGATAGGGGACAGAAAAGTGCTGGATGATGTTTCTTTTATCATCCATCCGCGTGAGAAAGTTGCGTTCGTGGGGTCCGATTCCGTTGCCAAAACGGCGCTGTTTGATATTCTGATGGGTGAAATGGAGCCGGATGAAGGCGAATTCAAATGGGGCGTTACCACCACGCAAAGTTATTTCCCAAGCGATAATTCAAAATATTTTGACGGCGTGGATCTCACGCTGGTAGACTGGCTCAGGCAGTATACCACGCAGACTTTAGAGGCGGATATCAGAAGCTGGCTCGGCAGAATGCTTTTCAGCGGGGATGATGCGCTGAAAAAGGCAAATGTTCTTTCCGGCGGCGAACGGGTCAGATGCATGCTCTGCAAAATGATGCTCAGCGGCGCCAATGTTTTGGTGCTTGACGAGCCGACCAACCATTTGGATCTGGAATCGATCACCGCCCTGAACAACGGCCTGATCCGCTATCCGGAGACGGTGTTGTTCACTTCGCACGATCATCAGTTTATTCAGACGATTGCGGACAGAATTATCGATATTGCAGACGGAAAGATCACCGATTACAAAGGCACGTATGATGAATTTCTTGAAACGTTTGATGAGGACAAACTTAAAAAATACTGATTTTTTTGCATATAGTAAGATCCCGGAAACGGCGCTTGCCGCCTCCGGGATCTTTTTTTGTTATATTTACGCTGCAAGGTTTGTTTTATTCCTTTTCAAGCACGAATATCTCTGCTTCAAGCGGCTTGTAATAGTTTACGTCTATGCCTCGGTTCATCAGATAAGCGCCGCTCTTTTTGAATTTTCTGTGTTCAGATTTTACGCTGTAAACCGTATTTTCATCCAGCCCTTTAAAACGAAGCGTTACCTTTCTGTTGTTGAAGAAAGAATTTGCACCCGTGCAGGCAAAATAGACCGCCTGCGATTTGCTTTCGTTTACATATCCCGTGAAGTAGATCTTGTCTTCCGCGTAGTTCATGATCCTGTAAAGGCTGCCAAACTGCACGGTGTGGCGTATCTTTTTGTAAAGCGCTGTATATTTCCTGCAATCGGCAAGTTCAGTCTTGGTCAGTTTTGTAAGGTCTGCGCCTATGGAAAGAGAGCCCTGCATGGAAACGGCAAACCGAAACGCCATGGAAACGGGGCGCTCTTTTTTATTGGTGTCCGTAACCCATGCGCGCATGCACTTGATCGGGTAAAACAGGCTGTAGCCCTGCTGAATGTCCAGTCTGTCCACAGGGTCGGTATTGTCGCTCGGCCAAACCATGTCAAAGTGGCTCAGGGAGCCAAGATCCGTTCTTCCGCCGCCGCTTGCGCACGCTTCAAACTGCACGTCTGTATGTTTTTTCTTCAGTTCGTCCACAATATCAAAAACGGCGCGTGAATGCCGGTACCACAGTTCTTTTCCGTTTTTCAGGTTGTCTGTTCCGATTTCGGAAAACGGGCGGTTCATATCCCATTTAATGTATTTGATGTTGTTTTCGCTCAGCAGTTTATCCAGAAAATCCAGAATGTATTTCTGCACTTCCGGTTTTGTCATGTTCAGCACAAGCTGATTGCGCATCAGGTTCGGCTTTCTCGTTTCGTAATGATATGTCCAGTCCGGATGCTTTCTGTAAAGTTCGGAAAGCGGGTTCACCATTTCCGGTTCTACCCAGATGCCGAAATCCATACCCAGCGCATTTACACCGTCAATCAGGGGTTTCAGCCCACGCGGGAATTTCAGTTTGCTCACATCCCAGTCGCCCAGTCCGGATCTGTCAGACATGCGGCTTGAAAACCAGCCGTCGTCCATAACAAAAAGTTCGCATCCGATCTCTGCGGCAATCTTGGCAAGCTTCAACTGCCCTGCCTCGTTTACATTAAATCCCGTGGCTTCCCAGCTGTTGTAAAGCACAGGCAGATCTTCATAAGCAAACCGCTTCGGCAAAACGTTTTTAACCGCAAATGCATGCATCATTCGGCTCATGTCTCCAAGCCCATTCGCTATGCCGCAGTAAACGGACGGCGTTTTGAATTCTTCGCCGCTTTCCAGCGTTTTTGAAAAATCAAAATCATTTAGCCCGATCACAGCGCTTGTTTCGCCGTTAAAATCCCTCGCGGCGGAAACTTTGAAATTCCCGTCCCATGCAAGCACGGCAAAATATACCGTTCCGTTGTCTTCGTCGGGTTTCTCCGCCGCAATCAGTGCCGGCAGGTGGTGATGCGCCGTTGTTCCTTTTCTGCTTTCAAAGGATATGGCGCCGCTTTCCAACTTTTGCTGCGTCTTTCTGAATTCTCCGCCCCAGGATCCGTTTGCATTCAAAATGGTGTAGGCGCGGTCGCCGGGCAGGTTGATCTCTGCGCTTGCGGCTTTTTCCAGAATGATTTTTTTATCGGAAGCGTTTTTGATCACAGCGAATCTTTCGATGACATCGCTTTTGTCAAACAACCTGTAAACAAGCGTAACTTCCAAACCGTATTGATCGTCTTTCATAACGATCTCCACGCCGTCCTGCCTGATATTGCAGTCTGCAAAAGCAAGCACGGTGTCCCGGCAGCCGTCCGCATACGTGCATTTCAGCGCGCATTCCCGATACATGGTTCCGCCGAACGGCACATATTCCGTTTTGGTAAAATCCAAAACGGCGTGGTTGGAATTCTGCTCCGTCAGCTCGCTGATTTCAAAATCTTCTGCCGGGCATTTTTTGCCCCAGTGCAGGTGATACAGCCCGTTTTTCCCCGCGCCGAAAACATATTGGCAGCTTTCTGTTTCAAGTGAAAAAATATTTTTTGTTCTTTTGATTTTCATAAGAACGCCCTCTCAAAATTTTATGTATAATTTAATCTTAATCATACCAAATCTTTTTTTAATTGACAAGATTTTATTATCCTGTTATACTAAAATTGTAAAACTATCTATATTTAATTTACGGAAGTGTGAAATATGGCAAAAAATAAAGTGCAGATCAAGATATGCGGCGCTACTTATTCCATTATAACGGAGGATGACGCGGAATACGTTGAAGAACTCGGCGATTTTATTGACAGCGAAATGAAAAATATCTCTTCCCAGAATCCAAGCCTTTCCTCCATTCAGTGCGCGGTGCTTGTTGCTCTGGATCAGGCGGATGCCTGCAAAAAAGCAACTGCCTCCGCGGATAATTTAAGGGCGCAGATCAAGGATTATCTGGAGGACAGCGCCAGAGCGCGCATGGAGGTGGATGTTGCCCGCAGGGAGATTGAAAGACTCAATAGGGAAATATCCAACCTCAGAGAAAAACTGAACGGCTGAGTCGGGTATTTAGGTAATATATGCAGTTAGAGATTTTAGCGCCCGCGGGTTCGTGGGATGCGCTTGTTGCCGGTGTCAGATGCGGCGCGGATGCGGTTTACCTCGGAGGCAGATCGCTCAGCGCGCGCAGAAATGCCGGCAATTTTAATGATGAGGAATTGGAACGCGCCGCCGAATACTGCACGGCAAGGGGAGTCAAAATCTATCTTGCGGTAAATACCCTGTGTAAAGACGGCGAATTTGAGGAAGCGTACAGCCTTGTGCACCATGCGCTTTCCTGCGGCGTCAGCGGATTTATCGTGCAGGATCTCGGCGTTGCCGGGATGATCAGAAACTGTTTTCCGGGCGCGCGTCTGCACGCGTCCACCCAAACCAGTGTGATGACGCCGGCAGGCGTTGCCGCACTGGAAGAACTTGGCTTCTCCCGCGTTGTTCTGCCGCGTGAGATGAGCGAACAAGAGATTCGGGAGATCGCCGCCTCCACCGGTATGGAACTGGAACTCTTTGTGCACGGCGCGCTTTGCATGAGCGTTTCCGGGCAGTGCTATATGTCCGCCATGATCGGGCAGAGAAGCGGCAACAGGGGGCTTTGCGCGCAGACCTGCCGTCTGCCGTTTTCCGCCTGCGGCAGGGGAACGCATGTTCTCAGCCTCAAGGATTTGAGCCTCATCGATGAACTGAAAAAGATTGAAAAACTCGGCGTAGTCAGTCTGAAAATAGAGGGCAGAATGAAACGCCCCGAATATGTCGCCGCTGCCGTTACCGCTTTAAAAGAGGAGATCCGCGGCGAGTGCGGCAGGGAAACCAGAAACGCTCTGCAAAGCGTTTTCAGCCGCAGCGGTTTTACAAGCGGCTATTTTAACGGCAAAACGGGCGCGGAAATGTTTGGCACCAGAAGCAAGGAAGATGTGGTTGCCGCCTCCGGCGTTTTAAAGCAGCTTTCCCGGCTTTACGAAAAGGAAACGCCGCGCGTAAAACTGGATATGGATTTCAATATGCACCGCGGCGAACCGACGCAGCTCACTGCCTGCGCGCTTGGTAAAACCGTGCATATAACGGGCGCGGCTGCGCAGGATGCCGTTAAAACGCCGCTGACTCCGGAAAGTGTAATAAACCGGCTTTCCAAACTCGGCGGAACGCCGTTTTATGCCGGCAGTATCCGCACTGATTTGGATGACGGGCTGATTCTGAGCGCAAGCGAGATCAATGATCTGCGCCGCAGGGCAGTGGAACAGCTTTCCGTTTTCCCCAAAACAGAAATACATTCAAAACCGCTGAGCATGCCCGCCGCGCGCGTACAGGGCAAAAAGCCGTATTTTACGGCAAGATTTGCAAATTCTTCACAGATTCCGCAGGATCATCCGTTTCAAAGGATATTCCTTCCCGTTTGGGCAAAAACGGAAGATTTTATAAAATATAACGCAGGGGCGGAACTTCCGCGCGGTATGTTTGGCAGCGAGGGCAGACTGATTCAGAGGCTGAAGGAACTGAAAAACGCCGGTGTAAAAAATGCCCTGTGCGGCAATATCGGCACGCTGAAACTTGCCCGGGATATGGGCTTTGAACCGTTCGGCGATTTCGGGCTTAACCTCTTTAATTCCGTTTCGGCCGAACTTGTGCCGCACCCGGTGCTGTCTTTTGAACTTACGCTTGCACAGGCAAACGCGGTTAACGCGGCGGATACCGGCATTATCGTTTACGGCAAACTGCCGCTGATGCTTACAAGAAACTGCCCGGTTAAAAGTGCTGCCGGCTGCGCCGTCTGCGGCAAACACGGTGTTCTGAAGGATAGAAAAGGCAAATCCTTTCCGGTGGTCTGCTCCCCGTATCCGTGTGTGGAGATCCTGAATTCCGTGCCGGTCTATCTGGCGGATAAGATGAACGATATAAAAACGGATTTTGCCCAGTTTTATTTTACAGATGAATCGCGGGAGCAGGTCAGATCCGTGATCTCGCTTTACCAAAGCGGCAGGCCGGCGACGTTTGCGTTTACAAGAGGACTGTATTACAGAGGTGTGTTTTAATGCTGAAAAAAAGAATCCTTCTTGCCTCGGCGTCTCCAAGGCGGCGGGAACTTCTGCGCCTGATCACGCCGGATTTTGACTGCGTTTCCGCCGATGTGGATGAAACGCTGCCAAACGGCATTTCCCCAAGCGACGCCGTTTTGTATCTTTCCAAGATCAAGGCATACGCGTTTGCGCCGGACAGCAGAATCATTATCGGCGCCGATACCGTTGTTGCGCTTGAAAACCGGATCATTGGCAAGCCAAAGGATGCGGAGGACGCATTTCATATCCTGCGGCTGCTTTCCGGCAGGGAACACAGCGTGTTTACCGGCGTAACCATCATAGCCGGCGCGCGGAAACGCTCATTTTTTCAGGAGACCAAGGTTCATTTTTATCCGCTTTCGGATGAGGAGATCAGGGCGTATATCCAAACGGGCGAATGCTTTGACAAAGCCGGCGCTTACGGTATACAGGGGCAGGGTGCCCTTTTGGTTGAAAAGATAATCGGCGATTATTTTAATGTGGTCGGTCTTCCCGTAGCCGCATTATACAGAGAGTTAAGATTGGTCTGACATATACGGCAGGCATTTGAATTGTTTAGAATAACGAAAAATTCATAAAAATCTTGTGTATTATGCCAAATTTTGATTGATTTGGTATTGCAACGTTTCCACAACAATGTTATAATAATTGTATAACGGAAATTTTGATAAAATTGCGGAAAATTTTTAGTTAGGAGTGAAGTTATGGCGGCTGATTTACATTGCCACACAAAGCTCAGCGATGGCTCGGTAGGTATTGAAGATCTTATTGTTATTGCCAAAAAAAGCGGCATAGATACGATTGCCATAACGGACCACGATTGCCTTGCCGGCACGGTAAGGGGGCAGGTCATCGGCAAGCGTTACGGCGTAAATGTTATACCCGGAGTTGAGATTTCTGCCTTTGATTTTGAGGCGGGCAAAAAAGTGCATATCTTATCTTATCTTGCGGACGCTCCCAACAGGCTGGAGGGCATTTGTAAGCGCACCTCCGTTGCGCGTAAACGTGCCGGTCAGATCATGATGCTCAAAACCGCCGGCAGGTTTCCGATCACTTCAGATTTTATCATCAGCCATGCTTCCGGCTCCACCAATCTTTTTAAACAGCATATTATGCACGCCCTTATGGATGCAGGCTATACGGATAAGATCTTCGGCGATCTTTATTATGCCTTGTTTGATGAAAAGAGTGAAACCAATATCCTTGCGCCAACAAAGTATCCCAGTGTAGAGGATGTTATAAATGAGATCCATTCCGCGGGCGGCATTGCCGTTCTTGCCCATCCAAGCAAATTTGATAATTTTGATGAGATTGATAAATATGCACAGTTTGGGCTGGACGGAATTGAAGTGTGGCATCCGCTCGCAAGCGATGAGGATATCGAACGGCTTTCGGAGATCTGCAAAAAGAAGAAACTGCTTTTGACCGGCGGCTCGGATTTTCATGGCATATACGGCGATAAGACCGTTACGCTCGGCACCTGTTCCACACCGCAGGAACATCTGGATAAACTGCTTGGCTATAAGGCAAAGAAAAAACGCGCCCAGCGCAAGGCGGAAAAGGCGGCAAAAGAGGCGGCGGAAAACGCGCAGTGATTTTTTGTAAAACGGATAAACAAAATGGTTTTGTATTGAAAAGGCAGGTTTTTCTGCCTTTTTATTTTTTGCTTTTTGTCGCTTGTCTGCCTATAAGGAACCCGTTTTTAAATCCGCTTTTCGGATATCCGGAAATCTATTGACTTTGCCCTGCATTTGTTTATAATTACATAATATACAGAATGCGTGAAAGCAGGTGGCACCTATGTATAAAAAGCCCGCGAAAACGCCGCCCCTCGGCTGGAACAGTTGGGATTGTTTCGGCGCGGCGGTAAATGAAAAGCAGCTGAAAGAAAACGCTGATTATATGGCAAAGTATCTTAAGCCTTACGGCTGGGAATATATCGTTTGCGATATACAGTGGTATGAGCCGGATGCCAAGGATAATGATTACAATAATTTTTATCCCCTTAATATGGACGGGTACGGCAGGCTTATGCCCGCGGAAAACCGCTTTCCGAGTTCATCCGGCGGAAAAGGCTTTAAGCCGATTGCCGATTACTGCCACAGCCTTGGTTTGAAATTCGGCATACATATTATGCGCGGCGTGCCGCGCGCCGCAGTTCACAGCGGTCTGCCGATCAAAGGCAGTTCCTATACCTGCAGGGATATTGCGCATCATTTTTCCGTTTGTTCGTGGAATACGGATATGTACGGCTGTAAAAACTGCCCCGGTGCGCAGGATTATTATGATTCCGTTTTTGCGCTATACGCTTCCTGGGGCGTGGATTTTGTAAAGTGTGATGATATCTGCGTTACAGAATTTCGGCAGTGGGATAATCCGTATTCGGCAAAGCATGAAGTGGAAATGATAAGAAAAGCAATCAACTCTTGCGGGCGGGAGATCGTGCTTTCGCTCTCTCCCGGTCCGGCACATATTGAAAACGCCGTGCATCTGCACAGAAATGCGGATATGTGGCGCCTTACGGGCGATTTCTGGGATGAGTGGGGCAAACTTCATGATATGTTTGATAAGTGCGCCCTTTGGCAGAATGAGGTTCGCGGCGGCTCTTGGCCGGATTGCGATATGCTGCCGCTTGGCAGGCTCTCTAAAAACGCCCCGTGCCACGGTAAAGCAAACCGGTATACGAATTTTACAAAGCCGGAGCAGATCACTCTTATGACTTTGTGGGGCATCTTCCGCAGTCCGCTCATGTTCGGCGGCAATCTCCCGGAAAATGACGAATGGACTCTGTCCCTGCTTACAAATAAAGAGTATATGACTATGCATCAGAATTCTTTCGGCGCGCATCAGCACGCCAGAAAAGAGCACGCCGGCAAGGGCACGGTCATATGGGTCTCCAATGGTAAAAACTGTAAATATCTTGCCCTGTTTAATACGGCGGATCAGGAACGGGAGATCCCGTTTGACCTTTCGGAGATCTTAATGCCGGGAGAAGCGTATGACCTGTTGGAGATCTGGAGCGGGCAGATTCAAACCGGCGTGAAAAACAGAATAAAAACAGAGATCGCACCGCATGGAGCGGTGCTGTATAAAATAAGCAGTTCGGAGCGGTTATGATGCAAATAAAATCTTTCAGTATATACAGCCACGGCAACACACTGCGCGGTGTGATTGTCAAGCCGGAAAATGTAAACTATCCCTGTAAAACGGTAATTGTAAGCCACGGGTTTGCAAGCAATATGGCGATTACCGCCCCGTATGCCAAGCCTTTTCTTAAAGCTGGTTATATTGCTGTTTTATATGATTTCTGCATGTCCGGAAGCGGTATCAGCACCGGTAAAAGCACCGGTATGAGCGTGCTTACGGAAAGGGAGAATCTAAATGATCTTTTATATTATGTAAAGAGACTCCCTTTTGTGGATCCTGATCACATTCTTCTTGCCGGGTGCAGTCAGGGCGGATTGGTTTCGGCGCTGTCCGCAGCGGAGCATGAACAGGATGTGCGGGCGCTGTGTCTTTACTATCCGGCGCTGTGCATTCCGGATGATGCCCGCGGAGGGCATATGATCACGGCGAGATTTGAACCGGATCGCATTCCAGAAACCTTTTATGCCATTACCGTAAAACTCGGCAGAAAATATGCAGCGGATGCGGCATCTCTGGATCCCTATAGGGAGATTTGTTCCTTTAAAAAGCCCGTGCTCATCGTGCATGGAATAGAGGATAAACTTGTAAATATTTCTTATTCCAGAAAAGCGGCTGAAAGGTATGCGAATTGTAAATTATTCGAAGTTCACGGAGATCACGGATTTATCCTGCGCGGTTTAAAAGCATCCGAAAAAGCAACGCTTGCATTTATAAATGAAAACAACCTTTAAGAACAAAGGCTTTGGTGCTGCACCAAAGCCTTTGCTTTTTGTATTATACGGATCTGAGCAGATGCGGAAGTTTTGCAAGCGCACCGCCAAGGCGCCAGAAGATCTTGTTGAAACCGGCGAAAGAGGATCTGTCATCGTTAAGGATCATAAGCAGTCCGTCCGCCATTTCGGGGCTGAATACGCCCATGCTCATGGCAATGAAGTTCCGGATCGGAATCTGCGTTGCCATCGCGGCAAGCATCTTGCCGTCTCCGTTGGCGTCTGAACCCATCTTGCTCATGATGCCTTCGATCAGTTTGCAGATCCTGCCGCCCCACTTGGTGTGCCTTGCGTCATTCAGGCAGCAGTAGATATCGATCTTCTTGCTCTTGTCAAACGCAGGGCTTGGCAGTTTCTGACCGTATACCGCCTCAAACTGCTCGCCTTTCATACCGTTCAGGTCTGCTGTGTAATAAGCGGGCGCCGTCTTTCTGTAATCCGGAATCTGAGCCTCTACCGTTGAGGTTACGTTGACCGTTTCCGTCAGCCGGATATCTCTGCTGGACGCGCCAACAAGGATATCAAACGCGCCCGTTTCCACATGCCAGTCTCCGATATTTACGTTGTAATACGCAAACGCTCTCTTGCCAAGCTCAACGGTTACTTCTTTTTCTTCTCCCGCTTTCAGGAACACTTTTGTGAATGCCCTTAATTCTTTCTTTGGACGGAAGATAGTGGATTCCTGATCCGCCACATATATTTCGGCGATCTCCGCGCCGTCAACGCTGCCGGTATTCTTGATCTTGAATGATACCTCAAGCGTGTCCGTATCTTTAATATCTTTGGAAGACACCTTGATATCGCTGTATGCAAAGGTTGTGTATGAAAGTCCGTAACCAAACGGGAAAAGCACTTCTTTTTCCGCCGTATCGTAATATCTGTAGCCGATATATACGGATTCTCTGTGCTCGCTGGTAACCGGGCCGCCGGGGTAGTTGCCGTATGTAGGATTATCCTCGAACCGAAGCGGATACGTTTCCGCCGTTTTACCGCTTGGGTTAACTTTACCCGTCAGGATATTGGCAACGGCAGCGCCGGTTGCCTGACCGCCCAAGCCGGAATTGAGGAGTCCTTTTACCTCATTTACCCACGGCATGTATACGACGGAACCGCCGGCAAGCACAACCACCGTGTTCGGATTTGCTTTTACCACTTCGGAGATCAGGTTGTTATGGCAGGACGGCATATTGATATCCGCTCTGTCATACCCTTCGCCCTCAAACTCTTCTGTCAGTCCGGCAAACACCACTGCCACATCCGCTGCCTTTGCGGCGTTCACTGCCTCGCGCAGCAGTTCTTTATCCGCCTTATCGCAGGTGCGGTCATATCCGCGCGCATAGGTTAGGTTCGTTTTCAGCCGCTGCAGGTACTCCAATGCGCTGTCCAGCCGGGTGGGGTTGATAAAGGAAGTTCCCGCTCCCTGAAAACGCGGAAATTTCGCCAGTTCGCCGATCACGGCGATCTTCTGCTTTGGTTTTAGGGGCAAAATGCCGTCTTCGTTTTTCAACAGCACCATAGAACCCTCTGCAATCTTTTGCGCCGTATTGTGGTGTTTGTCTTTACTGTAACGGTGCGTGGCGTTCAGTGCCGGTTTTGCCCGCAGGATCAGATCAATAATCCTATCCACACATTGGTCAAGCGCGGTTTCGTCCAGTGTTTTGCTTTTCACCGCATCTATAATCTTTTGGGTATTGAGCGTGCCGGAGGACGGCATTTCCAGATCCGTGCCGTTTTCAAGGCCGGGGATTCTGTCTACCGAAGCGCCCCAGTCCGTAACCACAAGGCCTTCAAAGCCCCATTCGTCTCTTAAAACATCCTGCTGGAGCCATTTGTTTTGGGACGCGTAAACGCCGTTGATCCGGTTATAGGAATTCATCACCGTCCACGGCTGGGATTCTTTCACGGCAATTTCAAACGCCGGGAAATAGATCTCACGTAAAGTGCGTTCATCGATGATCTCGTCTATTACCATTCTAAACGCCTCCTGCGAGTTGCAGGCAAAGTGCTTAAGCGATGCGCCGATGCCTTTGCTTTGTATCCCTTTGATTATCCAAGCGGCGCTTTTCCCTGCAAGCAGCGGGTCTTCTGAGAAATACTCAAAGTTTCTGCCGCACACGGGCGAACGCTTAATGTTTGTGCCCGGGCCGAGAATTACGGAAACCTTTTCCGCAAGGCATTCCTGCGCCATGGCCTGCCCCTCTTCGTACCACAACTTTTCATCCCAGGAACAGGCGGATGTTGCCGCCGGCGGGAAACAGGTGGTGGAGACTGTGTTGCCAAGACCGATTTTTGTTTTGTTTCTGTTTTTAGCGTCCTGTTTTCTGAGCCCGTTTGGGCCGTCCGTGATCATGATCTTCGGCAAGCCGAGTTCTTTTGCCTCTTCAAGATGCCAGTAATCGCAGCCCGAAACAAATCTTGCCTTTTGCGCAAGGCTCATTTTGCTGATGATTTCTTTGTGCTTCATATGATTTCCCCCTTAAAGTTTTTTTGTTTTTGACCCTGTGTTTTCAGTGTAAATCAGGGGAAGAACACAATCAACAAAATGCGGATTTTTATTTCTGAATGGTTACACAATCCGGGTTTTACGATACGAGGGCATAAAGAAACGCGCCCGCAGGCACGCTTTTTGTTCAAAGCAATATTATTTGATGTGGTTAAGACCGGTTTGTCTTTTCTTTACAGCATGCCTTGCTTTTTGCGCAATTTTGATCAGAACCAAGCATACGGGCACACCGATTACGGCGCCCAGCGTATTGTAAAACAAATCTGCAAACTGGAAGGTTCCGGCTTTTAGAAAAATTTGGGATATTTCGATTCCTGCGCTGAGCAGAAAGCCCACACTGCCGCAGAGAATCAAAAGCGTTTTGATTGTATATTTCTTTTTTAATGCGTATTTTAAAAACCATATCAAAAACAGGCAAAGCGGGATAAACATAAAAATGTTCAGCAAGGCAGAAAAATCGTAATAAAAAGTCATATCCTCTATGAGCCAGCCGCCGTATGGGTTTGAAAACGGGTCGTATTCCGGCATGGAAAGCCGGTTGAGCACCGTTGCGTAATATAGAATGGTTATGTAAAATAAAAGCGCGCTTGCGGAAAACACCGCAGGCGCGGATCTTTTTAAAGCATCTTTACTATTCACGCCCTTTTTATACGCGCGGATCGCGCATATGGCAAACAGCGCTGCCGCAAGAACTGCCGCCGCGGCAATCGCCGGCGGCAGATATCCGGTTATCACATCCGACAGATTGGTCACGATCGAGTGTAAGATCTTTTTCATAAGCCGTTTACTGTGCCGCAGCGGTTGCCGGCGCAGTCGTTTCCGGCGGGGCTGTGGTGGTTTCTATTTCGCCGTAGACCTGGATGATAACCGTTTCACCCTTTGCAACGGAGGATCCTGCCTCCGGCGCAATGCCGTCGTCACTTTTAACATTGCCGGCGGTGTATGTTCCATCGTTATACACATAAACAGTTTCTACTTTAAAGCCAAGATCTTCCAGCTGTTTTTTTGCGTCCGCTTCCGGCAGTCCGCCAACATCGGGAATATCCACCATCTGTGTGCCGCGGCTCACGGTAAGCACAATCGCGCTGCCCTCCTGCACCTGCTGCCCGGCAGGAACACTCTGCTGAAAGACGATGCCGGCGTCATAATCGGGGGAAAACGCGTATTCAAAGGTGATCCGAAACTGTTCATTCCAGGAACCGCTGTTTCGGATATCGGATTCGGTGTAGCCAACGCTGCTGAAATCCGGCACGGTTACCTGCGCCAGCGTGGTGATCTCCGTTTCTTCTTCTTTTTCAAGCAGACCGGAAAAGCCGAAGATATAAACGGCAGCGGCAATTACCGCCAGCACAACAATCACGATCGCTGCGATCTGGCCTTTGTTCAGCCCTTTTTTCTTTTGCGGCGGGCGTGTTTCGCGCACCGGGGTGTTCTCCGATGTTTGAGGAGCTGTTTCTCGTTCTTCCACTGCCTGGATATCCGCCGCTTTTGCCACCACGGATGGCGCGGCGTTTAAAAGTTCCCTGTAATCGTAAACATTCTGTATTCTTCTTTCGGGATAGATCTGAAGACCCGCGCCCAGCGCCTTGATCACGTATGCCGGGATCGTTTCCGCAATTCGGTTTGGAATCATCAGGCGGTCATTCGTTTCTCTGGAAAGCGCGCTCGGCGGATTCGTGCCCACAAGCGCTCTGTAAATGCAGGCGGAAAAGGCATAGATATCCGTTGCCGGGCAGATTTTGTGGTTGTTGTCATACTGCTCCAGCGCGGTGTAGCCCTCGTGCTCGTTAAATTCCAGTTCGCTGTTTGCCGTGTTGCATTCGCTGATGCAGAATCCGGCAAGGCGCACTTTTCCGTCGCCGCAGAGCACAAGATTGTCCGGGTATATACCGCCGTGGATAATGCCGTGCTCATGCAGGTTTTCCAGTGTGGTCAGCACGGGCATGAACATCAGCCTTGCTTTGTCCCACGGAATATTGTTGTTTTCATTGCGGATTAGGAAATCCCTGAGCGATACGGTTGCCATCCATTCCGAAACGGCATAAACCGTTTCGTTTTCCTCAAACACGTCTATAACGGGGATTACGGCGGAAAGCGCGTTCAGGCTCTTCAGCGTTCGCCAAAGCTGTGTAAACGATTTCTTGTAATCCTCAAAATTCTTTTTGTATCTTTCGCGTATATGAACGTCCGGGTTGCCCTCCAGCCGGTTTGCAATTCCTTTCGGCAAAAGCTCCCGAATCGTGATCACGGATTCTCTTTCCGTGTCATATCCCATATAGGTTACGGCGTCGCTTTCATGCGAAATATCCTTGCCCACAACATATCGGTTTGCAAGCAGCGTTTTTCTCGGCAAAAGCAGCATATCAGCAGGCGAATCATTATCAAATCCGCATTTGCGGCAGATGCTGCCGTCCGTCAGTCTTTCAAAGCAGTTCATGCATAAATTATCAAAAGTCAATTTGTTGCCCCCAAGCAAGATCAGTCTTTATTATAACCCTATTATAGTAATTAATATATATCCATAGTTTAGCAATCTAAACATAATTTGTCAAGAACACGGCGGCAAATATAACAATTGGTTCGTTTTCATTGATAAAAATTTAAAATTAGTATATAATTGATTCATCAAAAGGAAACAGAGGTATGCTCCATGAATTTCAAACCGCTTCAAAACGGCCTGTGCGACGGGTTCGTTCTTATAAAAAAATGCGAGGTCAAAAAAACAAAAAACGGCTCGTCTTATCTGGATCTGGTGATCGGGGATAAAGACGGCGAAATGCCCGCAAAATACTGGGATTTTAACGGCATGGATCTTTTTGAGGAGGAATCCGTTGTAAAAGTTCGAGGCGCTGTTGAGCAGTATAACGGCAGAGATCAGTTTCGGATCCAGCAGATACGCCCCGCGGCAGAAACGGATCAGTATAATCTTTCGGATCTTGTGCCGTCCTCCGCAGTGGGCGGCAGGCAGATCTATGATATGATGATGAAAAAGGTTTCCGCCTTTCAGGATCAGGATCTTAAAGCGCTCGTTACAGATATTATGGAAAGTAAAAAAGAAATCCTGGTTACCAGCCCCGCTGCGTTCAGGCTTCACCATGCAATGGTCGGCGGCCTTATGCTGCACACCATGTCCATTGTTCGTATGGCGGAACAGATCTGCAAGATCTATCCGAATATCAACCGGGAACTTCTCCTTTCCGGCGCAATCCTGCACGATGTGGCAAAAACGTGGGAATTTACTTTTTCTAAAACGGGGCTTGTCAAAGGCTATTCGGAGGGCGGCGAACTCATCGGCCACCTTGTGGAGGGCGCCATGTGGGTGGATTCCGCGGCAAAGCGCCTTGGTGTTCCGCAGGAAAAGGCGCAGCTTGTGGAGCATATGATTCTGAGCCACCATGGTGTGCCGGAATTCGGATCACCCGTTCGCCCCATGTTTGTGGAGGCGCAGATCCTGTCCGCGCTGGATACTTTGGATGCGCAGATTTTTGAATTTCACAGCGCAACTTCCAAGGTGGAGCCCGGCAAATTTACAGACCGGCAGTGGTCGCTTGAAAACAGAAAACTCTTTAATCACGGTCTTTCCGGCACGGAACATATTGTGAATTTAGAGGATTGATAAGGAGGCGCGGCAATGGCAGATCAGTTGCAGCAGGACTGGACGGAGATTCAGGTTTCCGTTCCCGCCGAAAAGATCGAAACGGCAGGCAATATAGCAAATATGACGGTGCCTTACGGCATTTATATAGAGGATTATTCTGATGTTGTGGAGGAAACGCTGCAGATTGCGCATGTGGATCTGATTTCGGAGGAACTCCTTGGCAAGGATCGCACAAAGGGCATTATCCACATCTATATCAGCCCGGAGGAGAACCCGGCGGAGGCCGTTTCGTTTCTGGAAGAACGGCTGAACGCGGAGCAGATAGAACACAAAATCACGATCGACGCGTGCAAAACGGAAGATTGGATCAATAACTGGAAAAAATATTGGCACCCCGTGCCCGTCGGAAAAAAACTGCTGATCAAGCCGGAGTGGGAGCAGGTGGACGATACCCATGGCAGGGCGGTTTTGGAACTGGAACCCGGCCTTGCGTTCGGCACCGGCAGCCATCCCACCACCCGTCTTTGCCTTGAGATCATGGAAGATTATATTCATCCGGCGTCCACGGTGCTGGATGTCGGCTGCGGCAGCGGCATTCTTTCCATTGCCGCGCTGCTGCTGGGCGCAAAAAGCGCATTCGGCGTGGATATTGATAAGCTTGCCGTGAAAACGGCGCTTGCCAACGCAGAAAAAAACGGCTTTACACCGCCTGTTTTTGATGCGGTCAGCGGAGATCTTTCGGAAAACGTCAGCGGCAGATACAGCGTTGTGATCGCCAATATCGTTGCGGACGTTATTATGAAACTGATGCCGCAGGCAGCAAACCTGCTCAAGGAAAACGGTGTGTTTATTACCGGCGGGATCATAGATCCCAGAAAAGACGAAGTGGAAGCCTGTTTTGCAAAAAACGGGTTTGAGATTTTGGAACACCGTGAATCCAAAGGCTGGCACGTGTTTGTGTGTGAAAGAAAATGAAGGCTTTGGTTATTATTCTTTGTATTGCTGCGGCAATTATATTGATCCTGTTCGCAATATGCGCCCTGATAGTAAATCAGCTTATATCGCTTAAAACAATACCAATACCGAAATTTGTTTATTCCCTTGTTGCCGGTAATGACGGGCCGAATCAGTTTGAAGAAGAGGCAAGATCCGCAGAGCGGCATTTTAAAACGCTGCCGCTTGAACAAGTAAAGATGAAATCCGGCGGCAACACGCTCCGGGCGGAACTTCTGCTGCCCGAAAAAAGCAACGGCATTTTGCTGATCGCCTGCCACGGAGCCAGAAGTTCAGGCCTCGGCGAGTTCGCTTTTGAGGCGGATTATTTTTACGGCGGCGGTTTTACCGTCCTTATGCCGGAACACCGCGGTTGTGGTATCAGCGACGGGAATTTTATGGGCTACGGCACGCATGAATCGAAAGATACGCTGCTGTGGCTAAGTTATGCAAAACAGCGTTTTCCGAATTTACAGATTTTTCTGCTGGGCGTTTCCATGGGCGCGGCTACCGTGCTGATGATGAGCGATCAGATCTTGCCGCAAGACGTTAAAGGTATCATTGCGGATTGCGCGTATACAAGCGCTTGGGATGAATTTAAATACCAGCTCAAAACCTCGTTTCACCTGCCGGCGTTTCCTATACTTCATATCTGCGATCTGCTTTGCAGGCTGTATGCGCATTACTCATTTAAAGACGCGTCTCCTGTGGATCACGTTAAACATGCAAAAGTTCCCGTTCTTTTTATCCACGGCAAAGAGGACGATTTTGTGCCGTTTTATATGGAAAAGGAACTTTATGACGCCTGCGGCAGCGAGAAAACGCTGCTTGCCGTTGACGGCGCGGTTCACGCGCGCAGTTATCACCGGAACAGCGCGTTGTATGAAAAAACGCTGCATTTGTTTTTTGAAAAATACAGCCGTGTGTTTTCCGAACGGAAATAAAACAAGAGCCGGACTCCGTAAAGGCGTCCGGCTCTTTTCTGCCTGTATTGCATTTTACAGCGCTCTGCTATTTATTTCTTTTTCTATCTTTTCAATAAATTCGTCAAGGTTGCACGCGCCCTGTTCGCCGTCTTTGCGAGAGCGAACGGAAACCGTGTTGTTTTCTATATCCTTATCGCCCGCAACCAGCATATAGGGCGCCTTTTCCAGCTGTGCACTGCGGATCTTGAAACCGATCTTTTCAGATCTGTCGTCGATCTCACAGCGGATGCCGTGCCTTTCAAGGCGCTCTTTTACGGCGTTCAGATAACTGAAATGTCTGTCCGCAATGGGCAGCAGTTTTACCTGCACGGGCGCCAGCCAGGTTGGGAACGCGCCGGCAAAATGCTCCGTAAGGATGCCGATAAATCTTTCAATGCTGCCGAACACAACGCGGTGTATCATGATCGGGCGGTGTTTGTTTCCGTCCGCGCCGATATATTCCAGTTCAAAACGTTCCGGCAGCTGGAAATCAAGCTGTATTGTTCCGCACTGCCATGTTCTGCCAAGGCAGTCCGTAAGGTGGAAATCCAGTTTCGGGCCGTAGAAAGCACCGTCTCCCTCGTTTACTTCAAAATCGTAGCCGAGTTCCGTTACGGCGTCACGCAGCGCGTCCGTAGCGATCTCCCAGTCCTCTTCACTGCCCATGGAATCATCAGGCTTGGTGGAGAGTTCAATGTGGTATTTAAAACCAAACGTGTTGTAAACTTTGTCTATCAGTTTCACAACGCCTTTGATCTCGTCTTTGATCTGCTCGCGCGTCATAAAGATGTGGGCGTCATCCTGCGTAAAGCATCTTACACGCATCAGCCCGTGCAGCGCGCCGGAAAGCTCGTGGCGGTGCACCAAACCGAGTTCGCCCATTCTGAGCGGCAGGTCTTTGTAGGAATGCATTTTTGTCTTGTAAACCAGTATTCCGCCGGGGCAGTTCATCGGTTTGATAGCGTAATCTTCGCCGTCGATCACCGTGGTATACATATTCTGCTTATAATGATCCCAGTGCCCGCTCCTTTCCCAAAGCGCGCGGTTGAGGATCATAGGCGTCTGTATCTCATAATAACCGGCTTTTTGGTGTATTTCACGCCAGTAATCGATCAGCGTGTTTTTCAGCGTCATGCCCTTTGGCAGGAAAAACGGGAATCCCGGGCCTTCTTCCATAATGGTAAACAGTTCCAGTTCCTTGCCGATCTTTCTGTGGTCGCGTTTCTTTGCCTCTTCCAGCATCGCCATGTGCTCTTCCAGCATAGAGGCTTTCGGGAAAGCGGTGCCGTATACGCGGCACAGCATCTTGTTTTTCGCATCGCCGCGCCAGTAGGCGCCCGTGCAGTTTGTCAGCTTGAATGCCTTAACGGGTTTAACATCCATCAGGTGCGGCCCGGCGCAGAGTTCCGTGAATTCGCCCTGCTTGTAAAAACTGATGTTTTCACCTTTGCCTGCGTGTTCTTCAATGAGTTCCACTTTGTATGGCTCATCCTTTTCTTTCATCAGTTGGATAGCGTCCTGCGGCGGAAGTTCAAATCTTTCAAGCGCCAGACCTTCCTTTACGATCTTTTTCATCTCCGCCTCTATTTTTTCAAGATCTTCGGGAGAGAACGGCGTTTCTGTGTCAAAATCGTAATAGAACCCGTCGTGAATGGCGGGGCCGATCGTCAGTTTCACATCGGGATAAAGCCTTTTTACCGCCTGCGCCATAATGTGGGATGCCGTGTGGTTAAACGTTTTTTTTCCGTCTTCATCATCAAAGGTCAGTATTTCCAAAGCGCAGTCCTCGCTGATCACGGTGCGCAGGTCTTTCACTTTGCCGTTTATCTTGCAGGAACAAGCGTTTCTGTAAAGGCCCATGGAAATGTCTTTGGCAATATCCGCCGCGCACATAGCGCCGTCATATTGCTTAACAGAGCCGTCTTTAAGCGTGATTTTCATAGTTTTTCCTCCATATTTAATAGGTTTTCCGGCATTTCTGCCTTAAAATGGTTTGTGTAAATAAAAAACACCCCGTGCATCGTGTGCACAGGGTGAATAAAATCCACGGTTCCACCTGAATTGCGCAAAAAGCGCCGCTCATTGTGCCCTTAACGCAGGCGTGCGGCTGGGATTGGCAGCACTCCGGGGCGGTGGCTTGCGCGCGGTTGTGCGCCGCTTTCAGCATTCGGGCGCTCTCTGCAACAACGTAAAACGCAGTCTTATCCCCATCAAAGTTTTAATTTATCTGTGATTTACCTATATTATAGCATTAATTTTTTTCTTGTCAACACCCGCTTTTTCCCTTTTTTGAGCCGTTTTCCGGCCGCGTTTTTTAACGCTTGGGGCAAATCGTAAGCCCTAAGCCTTGACATCTACAACATATAGGTGTATTATATTTGTTATGAACTATATGAAGTTTATATAGTGTTTATATAAATTTTACAGCATTTATATAGCATTATTACCGAATTTTTCAGGTTTATATTAAAACTGTACCTTTTCTGATGATGATTAAAAAAACAAAAATTATGAACAGAAGGAGGTGCTATTGATTCTCATGATGTCTACAACCATCGCCGTTGTCATAGCGGTAGTGTGCGCTGTTGTGTTTGCCGTTATCGGTTTCGTTCTCGGCTCTGTTTTCAGGCAGAAAGCAAATGAAAAAGAGATCGGTTCCGCAACACAGGAAGCCACCAAGATCATTAATGATGCGCTTCAGGAGGCTGAAACAACCAAAAAGACCAGCCTGATTGAAGCAAAAGATGAAATTCATAAACTTCGCTCGGATGCGGATAAAGAGATCCGTGAAAGAAGAAGCGAGGTGCAAAAACTTGAAAACCGCCTGAATCAAAGGGAAGAATACCTGGATAAAAGAGCGGATTCCATTGAGGCTAAAAATGAATCCTTGAGCGCAAAACTTAAGGAAGCGGACGACAAATTAATTGAAATCGATAGCATCAAGAAAAGCCAGTTTGATATGCTGGAAAAAATTTCGGGACTTTCACAGGAAGAGGCTAAAAAGCATCTTCTGGCATCTCTTGAAGAGGAACTGGATACCGAAAAGAGCAAAAAGATCCTTGAGTATGAGCAGATGACCCGCGATCAGAGCGAAGTGATTGCCAAAGAGATCATTGCCACTGCCATTCAGCGCTGCGCGGCAGACCATACCGCGGAAACCACGGTTTCCGTTGTTGCGCTGCCAAACGATGATATGAAGGGCAGAATCATAGGCAGAGAGGGCAGAAACATCCGCTCTATCGAAACCATAACGGGTGTGGAACTGATTATTGATGATACGCCGGAGGCAATCACGATCAGCTCTTTTGATCCTGTAAGAAGAGAGATTGCCAGGCTTACGCTGGAGCGTCTGATTCAGGACGGGCGTATCCATCCCACGAAGATCGAGGAAATGTTTGAGAAGTCTACCCGCGAGGTAAACGCCATCATCAAGCAGGAGGGCGAAAAAGCCGTTCTTGCGGCAAACTGCGGCCCGGTTCATCCGGAACTTGTCAAACTGCTCGGCAAACTGAAATACCGCACCTCTTACGGGCAGAATGTACTTAAGCACAGCCTGGAGGTGTGCTATATCGCCGGCCTTATGGCGGCGGAACTCGGCGCAAATGAAAAACTTGCCCGCCGTGCAGGTCTTTTGCACGATATCGGCAAGGCGCTTGACCATGAAATGGAAGGTTCCCATATTGCGCTTGGCGTAGAGTATGCCCGCAAATATAAGGAAAGCGAAGATGTGATTCATGCCATTCAGGCGCACCACGGTGATGTGGAGTGCAAAACGGTTGTTGCCTGCCTTGTGCAGGCGGCGGACGCGGTTTCCGCAGCAAGACCGGGCGCAAGACGTGAGAATATTGAAAACTATATCAAACGTCTTCAGCAGCTTGAGGAGATCTCAAAAAGCTTTCCCGGCGTTAAAAGCGCTTATGCCATTCAGGCAGGCAGGGAAGTGCGCGTAATGGTCTGCCCAGAGACGGTTTCCGATGAAAAAATGCCGTATATCGCGCATGAGATCGCTAAAAAGATTGAAAGCGAACTTGAATATCCCGGTCAGATCAAGGTGAATATTATCCGTGAATCCCGGGTAAGCGATGTGGCAAAATAACAGATCTTAACGGTATCCGGTTTCGGATACCGTTTTTTATATTGTGTTTTGGAGGTAGATACTATGGTAAAACATATCGTGTGTTTTAAACTGAAAGACAACAGCCCCGCGGCGAAAGAAGAAGCGAAGCGGAGATTGCTGTCCATGCAAGGGAACGTTCCGGTTATAAAGGAAATAGAAGTGGGAACTGATTTCTTGGGCTCGGAAAGGAGTTATGATGTTATTCTGCTGGTAACGCTTGCAAACAGGCAGGCGCTGGAAGCATATCAAAATGATCCGTATCACTGCGCCTATGTTAAGCCATATATGCACGAAAAGAGGTCTGCTTCCGTTTCTGTGGATTATGAATTTTAGTGATATTTTGGGAAATGTTTGCTATATAAATATAAAATACGGAATAAATTTATGAATTATGAACAAAGATACCAGTATTTTATTGGTATCTTTTACTTTTATAATTACCTTTTTTAAGTTGATAAGGAAAGTGTTATGTGATATAATTTACTTATATATAATTAATTTATATTTATTATATTAAAATTTGACCAGCAGATTACGGAGGATGAAAAGTGAACGAGCAAAGAGAGATCGAGATAGATTTAAGAAAAGTTTTTTCCATGCTGAAAAAACGAATTCTATATATAATTTTAGGAACTCTGATCACAGCGGTGCTTGCCGGGTGTATAACAGAGTTTTTTATCACCCCCACCTATACCGCATCCTGCACGCTGTATGTTTACAGTAATACGGATCGTGTCAGCACGGATTCTTCCATCGGGCAAAACGAGATCACCGCGTCACAGCAGCTTGTAAACACCTATATCGTTGTGCTGGAAAGTGATCGTGTGCTTGAGGAAGTTGTGCAGAATCTGGATCTGGATATGACCGTTTCCCAGCTGCGTTCCATGATCTCATGCGCGCAGATCAACGAAACGGAGATTTTTAACGTAACCGTAACCAGTGCCAGCCCCGCCCTTGCAGCGGATATTGCCAATTCTATTGCCGATGTGGCGCCGGATGCCATTGTGGATACGATTAAAGCCGGCGGCGTAAGCGTGATCGATTATGCCAAGGTGCCGAGTTCGCCCTCTTCGCCGGATTTCAAGCTGAATATTTTGATCGGCGCTTTTGTTGGGCTGGTAGTTACATTCCTTATCTTCTTTATTCGCGAACTGTTTGATACCACCGTTACGGAAGAGGCGGATCTGGAAAGAGAATTTGAAAATATCCCCGTTATCGGAACCATACCCCGGCTGATCCCGTCCGCCGCTAAGGTGGAGGAGTCATCCAGCGGCGAAAATAAGCCGCGTACTGAGATCGGGAAAGGAGGCAGAAAATAATGGCTCTTTTCGGGAAAAATAAAAAAGCAAATCAAAAAAGTAAATCTTTTTCAAGGGAAGACCCTAAAAAAGTTTTAAATGCAGAATCCCCGTTTGTTGTGAAAGAGGCGTATTCCGCCATCCGAACCAATCTGCTCTTTATGCAAAAAGGGGAAAAATGCCCCGTTTTTGTTATAACCAGCCCTACTGCCAATAACGGCAAAACGATCAACAGCATCAATCTTGCCATCTCTTTTGCCCAGATGGGTAAAAAGACTTTGCTGATCGACGGGGATATGAGAAATCCCACCATTCACCGCATGTTTTCCATACCGGTTAAGAACGGCCTTTCGGAGATCCTTGCAGGGCTTACGGATAATATCACCGTTTCAAAAACGGAGATCGAAAATCTCTCCGTCCTGACCGGCGGAAAGATCCCGCCGAATCCGGCGGAACTCGTTTCCTCCTCCAGAATGGATAAACTGCTTGAATTTGTAAAAGAGCATTATGATTGTGTGTTTATTGATACGCCGCCTGTGAATCTTGTTACGGACGCAACCGTTTTCGCCCAAAAGACCACAGGTTATATCCTGATCATTAAAGCGAATATGACGGATATTGCGGAAGTAAAAACCGCCGTTTCCAATCTGGATAATATAGGCGGAAATATCCTTGGGTTCATTTTGAATGACGTTACTTCCGGCAGGCATAAATATTATTCTTATTACAAGAAATACGATTATAAATATAAATATTCTTACGGCTATGGTTACGGCTACGGCTATAAATAAACCGCTGGCGTAAAGGCTAAATTTCTTTTTAAGGGTTGCGAGAATTATGAATAAAAGAAAGGCTACTCAGCTGCTTGTGGAATTTTCGGTGGACCTTTCGTCTCTTCTGTTTGCAAATTTGATTTCTTTTTTGCTGTGCACGGCGATCCATAAGATCCCAAATCTTACAAAGCAGTCCGCATGGATCTATGTGATCTGCCTTGTGCTGTCTTTTTGCGTCATCTTTTTCGGCTTTTCGGTATCTCTGGATCTGTCGGTCAGAAACAGGCTGCGTGAATTTATTGCGGTTGTCAGAAACTGCCTTTTAACGTATATGACCCTTTCCGTAGCGCTCGTTCTTACAAGAAGTGATCTTGTAAACGGCAGGTATATGTTTCTGATCTCGCTGTTCCTTTTCATTTCGTTTTCCTGTATCAACAGGTATTTTACCAAGCGCCTTCTGATTCGCCATTTTTCGCATTCCGGGCTGGTAAATCTTGCGGGCGTCATTACGGTTGGCAGAAGGGCAGAAGATTTTGTTTCAAACCTTCAGCAGGACTGGACAAGGCATATCAAAGGCGTTGCCGTGATCGATGCCGAATATCAAAACGGGAATTACGTTTTTTCCGATGCTTTGAAATCTTCCGGCGGAAATGCCGTTGCGGCAAAACCAAAAGCAATAAAATATGTTTCTTCGGTTCCGGTTGTTGCCAATCTGGATAATGTGATCGACTGGGTCAAAAGGGAATCTCTGGACGAAGTCTATATCAATGTACCCTACGAGTATGAAAGCAAAATAGCGCAACTTGCCGAAGAGATCGAAAGCATGGGCATTATTGTTCACATTAATCTTCCCGCGCTTGAAAAACTGGTGGAAAACAGCGAATTCGATAATGTGGAATGTACCATGGTGGCAGGCTACCCAACGGCAACGCTTACGGCTGCGCGCCAGCTGCCGCTTTCCGCCGTTATCTTTAAAAGAATTGTGGATATTATCGGCGGCTTTTTAGGCAGCCTGATTTCCTTGCCGGTCATACTTGTTGTTGCCGTGCCGCTGCTGATCGAATCCCGCGGTCCGCTCATTTTTAAGCAGCCGCGCATTGGAAAAAACGGCAGGGTGTTCAATATTTATAAACTGCGTTCCATGTATGTGGACGCGGAAGAGAGAAAAAAAGAACTGCTGGCTAAAAATGAAATGAACGGTTATATGTTTAAAATGGATAATGACCCCAGAATCACAAAAGTCGGCAGATTTATACGCAGAACCAGCATTGATGAACTGCCCCAGTTCTGGAATGTATTGAAAGGGGATATGAGCCTTGTGGGCACAAGGCCTCCCACGCTGGATGAATTTTCAAAATATGAAAGCCACCATAAACGCCGCCTTTCCATGCGGCCGGGCATAACCGGCATGTGGCAGGTCAGCGGGCGTTCAAAAATCAACAATTTTGAGGATGTTGTAAAACTGGATTGTGAATACATAGATAACTGGAGCGCCTGGTTGGATCTGAAGATCATGTTCAAAACCGTGGGCGTTGTACTCAGGGGGATCGGCGCGGAATGAAAAACGATTCGCATCTTAAGATCGCCATGATCGGGCATAAGCGGATCCCGTCGCGTGAGGGCGGCGTGGAGATCGTGGTTTACGAACTGTCCAGTTTCTTGGCAAAAGCCGGCAACCGGGTGGATGTCTATAACCGGGGCGGCAGTCATGTTTCCGGCAGCAGGTTCAAAAGCGAGGATATGCCGCTTGATCCGAAGGTTAAGATCATCACCGTGCCCACCCCGAAATCAAAAACGTTAAACGCTTTTGTTTACAGCTTTTTTGCGTCGCTCCGGGCGCTTTTCGGCGGATATGACGTTATCCATTTCCATGCCGAAGGCCCGGCGGTCATGTGCTTTTTGCCAAAACTTTTCGGCATACGCACGGTTGCAACGATTCACGGGCTGGACTGGCAACGGTCAAAATGGGGCGGTTTTGCTTCAAAATATCTTAAATTCGGTGAAAAAACGGCGGCTAAATATGCAGATGAGATCATTGTGCTCTCCCGCTCCGTTCAGGATTATTTTAAAAAGGAATACGGCAGGGAGACCGTTTATATTCCAAACGGCGTTCGTGCGCCGCAAATCCGGTCTCTTTCCTTGCTTGCAGAGAAATACGGCCTGAAAAAAGACGGGTATCTTCTTTATCTCGGCAGGATCGTTCCGGAAAAAGGCATTCACTATTTGATAGACGCCTATTCCGCGCTGCATACGGAAATGCCGCTTGTGATCGCCGGCGGATCCAGTCATTCACAGGCGTATTTTGAAGAACTGAAAGTAAAAGCGCAGGGCAAAAAGATCGTGTTTACGGATTTTGTGCAGGGAAGGGAATTGGAAGAACTGTATTCCAATGCGTATCTTTATGTTTTGCCCAGCGATCTGGAGGGAATGCCCATCAGCCTGCTGGAGGCAATGAGTTATTCCAACTGCTGCCTGACTTCGGATATAGAGGAATGCACGCAGGTGTGCGGCGATAACGCCGTTTACTTTAAAAAGAGCAATGTGAAAGATCTTAAAAACAAACTGGAATTTTTGCTCGGCAGCAGAGATGCTGTAGAAAACTATAAACAGCGCGCGGCGCAATATGTCCTTTCCCGCTACAGCTGGGAAAATGCCGGCAAAAAAACGCTTGCGCTTTACAGGGGTGAACCGCTTGAAGATACTGATCGTAAATAAATTTTTATATCCGAACGGCGGTTCCGAGACCTATATTTTTAAAATCGGCGAGCAGTTGCAAAAATGCGGTCATGAAGTGCAGTATTTCGGCATGGAGCACAGCGGCAGGATCGTGGGCAATCAGCTTGGTCTTTATACGAAAGATATGGATTTTCATACCGGATCCCTGCTTTCCAAATTTACATATCCCGTAAAAACGATCTATTCTTCCGATGCAAAGCGAAAGATGCTTGCCGTTTTAAAAGATTTTCAGCCGGATGCGGTTCATCTGAACAATTTTAACTATCAGCTTACCCCCACCGTGATCCTTGCCGTTAAGCAATATGAAAAAGAATCCGGCAGGCGGGTCAGGCTCGTTTATACAGCACATGATTATCAGCTTGTGTGCCCCAATCATATGATGATGACGCCGTCCGGGCAGATCTGCGAGAAGTGCGCGGGCGGTCATTCTATAAACTGCTTTAAAAATTCCTGCATCCATTCTTCAAAACTGAAAAGCATTATCGGCGCCGCGGAGGGCTGTTTCTGGCATTCCAAAAAGGTTTACAGATGGATAGATACCGTTATTTGCCCAACGGCTTTTATGGCGTCTAAAATCAATCAGGATCCCGTGTTCCGCGGTAAAACAAAAGTGCTGTATAATTTTATTGACAAGGTGGATAAAACACCTGTTCAGAAAGAGGATTACGTTCTGTTTTTCGGCAGGTTCAGCGCCGAAAAAGGTATGGAAACGCTGATTGCCGCAAAGGATATTGACTTTGTTTGCGCGGGGAGCGGCCCTATGGAAGATGCGGTCAATCATTCTGCGAACATTAGAAATGTTGGCTTTAAAACCGGTAAAGAACTGGAAGAACTGATAAAAAAAGCGGCTTGCTCCGTTTATCCCAGTATTTGGTATGAAAACTGCCCGTTTTCCGTTATGGAAAGCATCTCTTACGGCACCCCGGTTGTTGGCGCAGCCATCGGCGGCATACCGGAGCTGATTGATGACGGCAAAACGGGCTTTCTCTTTGCGCCCGGGAATGTAAAAGACTTTTCGGATAAAGTAAAGGCGCTTCTCGGCAACAAACAGCTTGCTTTAGAAATGCATAAAAACTGCCTGAATAAAAAGTTTATGACGGTAGATCAGTATTGTGAAAAGCTCTTGGAGATCTATAGTTAAAACGCGGATCCCATTTATAAAAAACAGATTTTGTAAAGAAGGTAAATCATGTCTAAAAAATTAAACGGCACGGTCATCGTTACCTACCGCTGCAACGCCAGGTGCAATATGTGCAGCAGGTATAAACGGCCGTCTTCACCGGATGAGGAGATCAGTCTTGATACAATAAAAAAACTGCCGCGGATGTATTTTACCAATATCACCGGCGGTGAGCCGTTTATCAGAACGGATCTTAAGGATATTGTGCGCGAACTGTATAAAAAGAGCGACAGAATCGTGATCTCCACAAACGGCTTTTTTACAGACAGAATTATAGACCTGTGCAAAGCGTTTCCGAATGTGGGCATTCGTATCTCTATTGAAGGTCTGGAGGAAACGAATAACGCGATCCGCGGCCTTCCGGACGGATTTAACCGCGGCTATGCCACGCTGAAGAAATTGGTGGAGATGAAACATCCGGATGTTGGTTTCGGCATGACGGTGCAGGACGCAAATGCAAAGGATCTGGTTCCGCTTTACGAGCTTTCAAATGAGCTTGATATGGAATTTGCAACCGCTTCGCTGCACAATTCTTTTTATTTTGTTGAGGCGAGAAATATTATTAAAGACAGACCTATGGTGGCGCAGAATTTTGAGGATCTCATCAATGAACTGCTAAAGAGCAACAGCCCTAAAAAGTGGTTTCGCGCCTATTTTAATCACGGCCTGATCAATTACATATACGGCCAGAAACGTCTTTTGCCATGCGATATGGCGTTTGATACGTTCTTTATTGATCCGTATGGGGATGTTATGCCCTGCAACGGAACAAAAGAAAAAGAGGTCATGGGCAACCTTAACGAACAGAGCTGGGACGAACTGTGGAACAGCGCGCAGGCGGATACTGTGCGCAAAAAGGTTAGAAACTGCAGCAGAAACTGCTGGATGATCGGTTCCGTTTCGCCCGCTATGCACAAATATATCTGGGTGCCTGCCGCATGGGTTATCAAGCATAAGTTTCTCAACTTCTTTAAAGATAAAAAATACAGTATGTACGAACTGCCGATCGTGCGCGATTACAGGGACGGTAAAGTTACCAAAGCAGAACTTGACGCGCTTTCCACATGCGATATGCATGCCGATGTGAACGATGGCCTTTCTGAAAAGTCCAAAAAAGCGTTGGTCGGCACCAGCGGCGAGGAAATTGTAGATGCTGATATCCAAAACCAGATGAACAGGTACTGATATGGCTGAACTGACCATTTTAACTCCGTCTTTTAACAGGAAAAAAGAGCTTCATGTTTTATTTGACTCCCTTTGCCGTCAGTCAGATAAAGATTTTGAATGGGTCATCGTGGATGACGGTAGTACGGACGGTACTTTTGAAACCGCACAGGTATTCAGGGCGCATGCGGATTTTCCGGTTAAGTATTATCAAAAAGAAAACGGCGGAAAACATACGGCGCTCAACTTTGCTTTAAAAAGGATCAATACGCCGCTTGTGTTTATTGTGGATAGCGATGACCGGCTTACTGAGAATGCGGTGAGAATCATACATGAAAAATACCGCGCATATAAGCATGAAACAGATCTTTGCGGCTTTAGTTTTCTGCGTCAAAGAGCAAACGGAGCCGGATACCTGACGAAACCTCTGCAAAAAGACAATATAAAATCTACCTATTGCGAACGGCTAAATCACGGTCTGGAGGGCGATATGGCAGAAGTGTGGTATACAGAGAAACTGCGTGCTTTTCCGTTTCCGGAATTTAAGGGAGAAAAATTTTTGGGTGAGGATACGGTTTGGGTCAAACTTTCCGGCAAATATAAGATACGCTTTTTTAATCAGGCGGTGTATATTTCAGATTATTTAAACAGCGGTCTTACCCTGAACCGCCGCCGCCATAATATTCAGTCGCCAAATGGATGTGTGGCGCGTGCACAGGCTTTTTTGGATTCAGATGTGGATTTTAAACATAAAATCAAAGCCATGCTGCAGTATTTTATTTACGGCAGATTTGCCGGCAGATCACAGGCAGATCTTTTTAAAGCCACACAATACAAAAAACTTGCCCTGCTTTGTGCCGTGCCGGCGCAGTTCCTTTTTGAAATTTGGAAAAGAAAGTTTAAAACAGTTAAAAAATAAAAAGATTCGGTAGTGCTGTCTATGATCCCATTCAAACAAAAACTCCATAATGCTTTGCGTGATTTTTCTGATAATAATGCGGCTTTTCACAGAATCTATCTTTTTTACAGGTATGTTCAATTTTCCTTTCAGGGGGCGGTTGTAAATACCAAAAGATTTTTCAGAAAGCACGGCGTCGGCGGTGGAAAATACAAAAAACTTTTGCCTTATAAAGACATTCATAACGGTGAAAGGTGTTTTATCATTGCAACCGGCCCGTCGCTTACGATGCAGGATCTGGAAAACCTTAAAAATGAAAAGACCATCAGCATGAATTCCATCTGCAAGCTTTATGATCAAACGGACTGGCGACCGACTTATTTTGCCGTGCAGGATGATAAAGTGTTTGAAACCTTGCAGGAGATCATCAGAGCGCATAGCGAAGTGCCGGTGTTTATCAGTGATAATGTGCCGTCAAGGTTTAAGCGCGAAAAAGCGTGGGTCGAATTTCCAACAGATACTAAGTATCATTCTTATGACATTTTAAAGCAGAAGTATTATGCCAGATTCAGCGATGACGCTTATGATATCGTCTATGACGGCTATTCCATAGCCTATTCCTGCATTGAGCTTGCCGTATATATGGGCTTTAAGGAGATCTATCTGCTCGGCGCGGACTGCACTTATCTTGGAGAAAAAGAGCACTTTGTGGACAGCGGTGTTGAGGACCGTTCCAGAAAATACGCCACGCCAAAACTGATCGTGGGCTATGAAAAAGTGAAAGAATATGCGGATTCCCACGGAATCAAAGTGTTTAACGCCACGCGCGGCGGCGTGCTTGAAGTGTTCCCCCGCGTTGATCTGGATGCTGTTTTAAAGGAGAAAAGCAGAGCATGAAAATCGTTGCCATAGTTCCCATGAAACTGAATAACACAAGGTTGCCACAGAAAAACACCAAGGCTTTTACAAACGGCAAACCGCTTTGTTATTACATTTTGAATACGCTGCTTAAAATAGACAGGATAGATGAAGTTTATGTTTACTGCAGCAATGAAAAGATTAAAGAGTACATTCCAAAGGACGTAAAATTTTTGAAACGTTCTCCGGCGCTGGATACGGATTCTACCTTAATGAATGAAGTGCTCAAAGCCTTTGCAGAGGATGTGTTTGCGGATATCTATGTTATGACCCACACCACGGCGCCTTTTGTTTCGGCAGAAAGCATAGAAAAGGGGCTGGACGCGGTTTTGAGCGGCATGAACGATTCGGCGTTCGCTGCTAAAAAACTTCAGGATTTCCTTTGGAAAAACGGAACGCCGTTTAATTATTCGCTGGAAAATATTCCGCGCACGCAGGATCTGGATCCGCTTTATGAGGAAACAAGCGGCTTTTATATCTATGAAAGATATGTGATCACCGAAATGGGCAGGCGCATCGGTCAGAATCCGTTTATTGTGGAGGTCAACGAGATCGAAGCGGTGGATATAGACGAAAAAGAAGATTTTGAGATTGCGGATGCAATCTATAATCATATTTACAGAAAGCGTGGCGCGGATGAATAAAATACTTGAGGATTTCAGAACCAAACTGAATCGGGATGAATGTGTTTACGGCATTTTTATGAAAACCGGCGATCCCATGTTCGTTGAGGCGGCAAGCCTCGGCGGATTTGATTACGTGATTTTGGATACGGAGCACGGCCCCGTTTCCATAGAAAATCAGCAAAATAATATTCGTGCGGCAGAAGCGCGCGGCGCCGTGCCGATTATCCGGCTGAAGGATTCCGGCGAAAACACTGTGGGCAAAGCGCTGGATATAGGCGCTTACGGCATACAGGTGCCGCAGATTAATTCTGCGAAAGACGCGGAAAAAGTAGTAAAATTTGCAAAATTCTATCCTTACGGAATGCGCGGCGTGTGCCGTTTTGTGCGTGCTGCCGATTATTCCGCTATGGATCGGTATGAATATTTTGAGGATTCAAAAAACCTGCTTATCATCCTCCAGCTGGAGGGGGTTCAGGCGATTGAAAATCTGGATGAGATCCTTGAGGTGGATGGGGTGGATATCCTGTTTATCGGCCCTTATGATCTTTCGCAGTCCCTTGGCATTCCGGGGCAGGTAAACAACCCGAAAGTTGTGCAAGAGATGAAAAAGATCGTTGCCAAGGCAAAAAAGAAGAATAAAGTGATCGGCACTTTTGTGGATACGCCGCAGGATCTTGTGATGTGGCGTGATCTCGGTGTAAAATATTTAAGTTATTCGGTAGATGTTGGCATTTTTCTGGACGCGTGCCGAGATCTGAACAGATCTTTTGAGAAATAATTTTATGCTAAAACAAACTTTTGCTGCTGATATATCATGAATATGCCGGTGCAGCCGGCAGAAAATTCGGAAAAGAGAGGTGAAACAGGCGCGTGAAGTTTAAATTAAAACTGAATTTTACATTAAGTGTTTATGATATTTACGCCGTTCTCATTCTCCTTTTTCCCATCTGTTTCTCTATAGGCGGCATTTTCGGATATTATGACGAGATGATAGGGGCGGTTTCCTTCGTTTTTGTATGGTTTCTTATGATCACAAAGCGGCTTGACCGAAACAGCCGGCAGATTATGATCGCGATTGCCGCCGTTTCCGTGATCGGGCTGGTCTCCAATCTGGTCAGCAAACTCATTACGCAGCCGTTTCCCGTCTTGGTCGATCTTTTGTGGCTTTGGAAAACGTTTGCGCCGTTTATTGCTTCTGTTTATCTGATGCGTAAAGATCATGTTCGCCGCCGCGTTGTAAGTGCTCTTGTTATGCCGTCAAAACTTGCCATTGTTGTGTTTTTTCTGCTTTCATTGGTTGGTCAGGTTGTGGATATCGGTTTTATACCGTCCGATTCTTTGTTCGGGCTCCGGATATTCGGTATCTCATGGATGCGCGGCATCTCGTTCGGCTGGGTCGTATTTTGCTGCATTTTGATCCTTGCGCTTTCTGAGATCAGTTCAAGATCTTTCTTTTTGTATACTGCCTTGGCGTGTGTTCCTATGATCTTAACACAGGCAGCGCTTGTATATTGCTTTGTGTTCTGCGTAATCTTTATGGCAATTATGTTCCGCAAGCAGGATAAGTTTAAACTGCGCTATGTTATTCCTATCGTGGCGGTTGTGGTCTTGTTTACATGGCGGGATATCCAGCAATATCTAATTTCTGATTCGATCCGAAAAACGCTGATCATCTACGGCGGCAGAGTGGCAAATATGTATTTTCCGCTCGGTTCCGGCTTTGCTACCTATGGTTCCGAAATGGCGCAGAGGTATTATTCACAGCTGTATGATCTGTTTGGCTGGCGTAATTCCTGGGGCTTTGGGCCTGACAGTACATTCCTCAACGATAATTTCTTCGCCAGCATTATCGGGCAGTTCGGCTGGATCGGTTTTGCCGTGTATCTTTACGCCATGTTCCGCCTGTTTATGATGGTGAATTCCAAACTCGTTAAAAAGAGAATTAAAATAACCGGCATTGCCACTGTGCTCACCATGCTTGCTGTTATGATCGGCAGTGCCTCCGTAAAATCCATGATGGGTATCTGCACCTTTGTTGTGCTTGGGCTCGTTGCAGCAGAAGTGCAGTCAAAGGCAAATGCGCAGAGTCAATTATTAAAGCAAGAGGGCGAATGATATGATCTCTGTGATCGTACCTGTGTATAACGTTGAAAACTATCTTGATAAATGTCTTGGCAGCATTGCTTCACAAACCGTAACGGATCTGGAGGTCATCCTTGTGGATGACGGCTCATCCGATATGTCGGGAATGATCTGTGATGCATGGGCAAAGAAAGATGCAAGATTTCGTGTGATGCACCGCCAAAACAACGGCGTAAGCAGTGCGCGAAATGCAGCGCTCCAAGCCGCCAAAGGCGATTTTATTGCGTTTGTGGATGCGGACGACTATATAAATAAAGATATGTTTCGGCTTTTGCTGAATGCTTTGGCAGAGGATGCCGATATAGCTGTATGCGGGTTTAACACGGTGGAACAGGGCACGGTTTCTCAGGTGCTGTGTGATGAAAAAATGTGTGTGGACAGTGCCCAAGCCGCACGTCTTTGTATTCAAAAGGGCGAATGGGGTCTTGTGATCTGGAATAAACTTTTTCGGCGCAGTGTGGTCTTTTCCGGCGCAGAGCCGGTCAGGTTCCCGGAAGATATATTCATCGGGGAGGATGCATTGTGGCTCATTGAAGTTTGCTGCAGATCCCAAAAGGCGGTATATGTGCCTGAAGCGTGTTATTATTACATAAAACGGCAAAACAGCGCGGTGTATAAAAGCAAGCGGGAAAGGCTTGTGGAAAGCAGCGCGTCAAGATATGCATCTGCTGTTCGGGGTTATGAAATATTAAAAAACGCGGGAAATTCCTGCGCTTTTCTGATGTTTAGGCGCGGCGTTTTTTCCGCAAGGGATATTGCCTGCGCAGCTTACTGCGAATCAAATGAAAAAGTGTATCGGGAATGGATAAAAAAATTTCATTCGGCGCTTTCGGATTATAAAAAAATGGTTGGCAAAGGCAAAGATATTTTGTTTCTGTTGAAAAATGATATACTTTATTACGCCATGCAGTTTCATTTGCCAAAGAAATGGGTGCAAAAACTGCTTCAGTTTAAATAAACCGCGCGGTGCAGCAGGGGAAGGGGTCTGTGTATGAAAGTCGGCATCATCACGTTTCAAAGGGCGGATAATTACGGCTCTTTGCTGCAATGCTATGCGTTGTACAAAAGCGTTGAGAGTTTCGGAGTAGATGTAGAGGTTGTGGATTACAGAAACCCGTATATTGAAAGGGCATATGTTGGGCTGCCGAATTTCAGAAAAAATTTTATCGTCTGGGGAAAACAGGCGTATACCCGTTTCTCCAATTACTCCAATGTTCTGAAAAAACATGCGGCTTTTGAAAAACTCATTGGCAGCATGCACTTTTCCGAAGGGTTAAAAAAGAAAGATATCTTGCATAACGGTTTGGATTATGACCTAATCTTTACTGGCAGTGATCAGATCTGGAACCCGGTCATGACAAATGGTTTTGACGATGTGTATTACCTGAATTTTCCCGGAAATTTTTTCAGATGTTCCTATGCGGCAAGCCTTGGAAATTCCAAAAGTAAAAAACTGGATCCTCAAAAGCTTAAAACCAGAATAGACCGAATGGATAGGATATCCGTTAGGGAGCAAAGCGCATGCGAAACGATTTACGCGCTCACCGGTAAAAATGCGCAGGTATGTGTGGATCCCACGCTGCTGCTCAGCAGAACAGAGTGGGAAGCCCTTTGTGAAAAAGCGGATATCGATACAGAGGAAAGGTATATTCTGCTTTATTATCTGGATGATAATAAGGATCTGGTTAAAATTGCACAGTCACTTGCAAAAAAGCATTCTGCAAAGATCATCTGCTGCAACAAAAACCCGGTCTCCGGTGAAAATATTCAGTGGATCGGCGACCTTGGCCCTGTGGATTTTGTTAAATTGGTGAAAGATGCAGCGGCCGTTGTGGCGTCATCCTTTCACGCCGCTGTCTTTTCCGTAATATTCGGCAAGGCGCTATATGCCATCCCGCATCCCGAAACGGGCGAAAGAGTGAAAACGCTGGCAGCGCTTTGCGGGTTTTCAGACGGATTTTATAAGTCCTTTGAAGATTTTGAAAGCCGAAACGGCGCCTCATTGCCTGTTTCCTATGATTATACGAATCTTCAGAAAGCCGTTGCGGAATCCAAAGATTTTATCAACAATGCTGTTGAAACGGCAAAACGCCGAAACCAAGTTCCCGAAAGGTAGTGTTGATTTGAGCAGAGGCAAAGAACTTGCTAAAAATACCGCAATTCTTACATTTGGTAAGGTCTGCACCCAGTTTATCAGTTTTTTCCTTCTTCCGCTGTATACTGCCATTCTGGATACGGCGGAATACGGCACCTATGATCTTCTTATCACTTATGCAACGCTGCTTTTGCCGCTGTTCAACTGGCAGTTGGATCAGGGCGTTTTTCGGTTTATGCTGGAGGTAAGAGATAACCGTGCGGGGCAGACAAAATTGTTTTCTACCATTTTTACCGCCAATACCGCGCAGTCGGCAGCCTATGTGGCGATTCTGCTTCTGGTTTCCAAATTTGTGGATCTGCCAAATGTTTGGTTCCTCGCGGCGTATGTTGTTGCACTCATTTATCTTAATCTGCTCCTCCAGTTTGCAAGAGGGCAGGGCAGAAACGTGGTTTATGCCGTTGCCGGCTTTATTTCGGCGTCCGCCACCGTTGTGTTTAATGTGATCACGCTTGTTGTGCTGAAACTGGGTCTTAACGGCCTTTACATATCTACGCTTGCCGCGTATTTTCTGGCAGTTGCTTATCTCTTTTTCGCTTTGAAACCGTGGAGATATTTAAGAATTAAGCAGGTTAAAATTTCTGTTTTAAAAACCGTCTGCCGTTATTCTTTGCCGCTTATTCCGAATAATCTTGCCTGGTGGGTCGTTAATGTGTCAGACAGGCTGATCGTTTCTCACATTCTGGGCGTGGGGCAAAACGGCATTTATACCGTTGCAAATAAATTTTCAAATGTTTTTATCTCCTTTTATAATATTTTTAATCTGTCTTGGACGGAATCCGTTTCTCTGCATTATCAGGATGAGGACAGGGATCGGTTTCTGAGCGAAACGATCACTACGCTGTATAAACTGTTTTCGTGCGCCTGCCTTGGAATCGTAGCGCTGATGCCGTTTATTTTCCCGATTCTGATCAATGAAAGTTACGGCGAGGCATATCCTCAGGTGCCGATCCTGATGTATGCCATGCTGATGCGTGTAATCGTGGGGCTCTACAGCTGTATCTACATCGCCATGAAAAACACCAAAAAAGTTGCTTACACTTCCGCCGCTGCGGCAGTGATCAATATCGTGGTGCATCTGCTGCTTATCAATAAGATCGGTCTTTTTGCAGCCTCCATTTCCACTTTTGTTGCGTTTGGAAGCATGGCGGTCATCCGCTATATAGATGTAAACCGGTATGTAAAAATGAAGATCTCAACCCCCGTGCTTGTATCTTCTTTTGTGCTGGGTATCGCGCTGATGATATCGTATTATCAGCAGAATACAGCGCTTGATGTGATTTTCCTGATCATCGTTTGCGTTTATGCCGTTGCAATGAACTGGAAATTCGGCCTTAAATGCCTTGCCGAGGCAAAAGAACTGCTGCTTAAATTTAAAAACAAAAAACAGCAGTAAATACTGAAAAGTAAAACAGCCAAAGCAAAGCGCTTTGGCTGTTTTTTATGGCTTGATCCGGGCACAACCTGTTTAATTGGAAACAGAGTTTCTAAACAGATCCGAAATACGGTTTGCCAGCGCTTTGTATTTCGGCAGATCCAGATTGAAGTCCTCTGCCAGAATCCGGTCTGCGCACTGCCGGCATTTTTTCAGCGTTTCCATATCTTCCAGCATATCGGCAATTTTCAGATCCGGCAGCCCGTGCTGGCGGTTTCCGAAGAAATCGCCCGGCCCGCGCAGTTTCAGATCCTCATCGGCAATCTTAAATCCGTCGCTGTATTTTTTCATTGTCTTAAGTCTTTGCATTGCCGTGTCGCTTTTGCTGTCTGATACCAGTATGCAGTAGGACTGGGCTTTGCCGCGTCCGACCCTGCCGCGCAACTGGTGCAGCTGGGATAGCCCAAACCGCTCCGCGTTTTCAATCACCATAACCGTGGCGGCAGGCACGTCAACGCCCACTTCAATCACGGTGGTTGCCACAAGCAGTTTGATATCTCCGTCCGCAAAGGCACGCATCACGTTCTCTTTTTGCACCGGTTTCATTTTTCCGTGCAAAAGCCCTATATTTATGCCTTTAAAATCGCCGTTTGCAAGTTCTTCGGCGTATTTTTCGGCAGAGATCATATCTGTGTTTTCGCCCTCTTCTACCAGCGGGCAGACTATGTATGCCTGATTACCGGCAGCGATCTGCTTTTTTATAAAGGTGTAGATCCTTTTGTGATAGCGCGAGTCTACCACATCCGTGCGCACCGTTTGTCTGCCCGGCGGCAGTTCATCCAATACGGAAATATCCAGATCGCCGTAGATCATGAGCGCAAGGGTGCGCGGTATCGGGGTGGCGCTCATAACCAGGGTGTGCACCTCCTCGCCTTTCATGGCAAGGTTTGCCCGCTGGTTTACACCGAACCGGTGCTGTTCATCCGTGATCACAAGACCTAAATTTTTAAATTCCACATCGTTTTGAATCAGCGCGTGCGTGCCGATTACCAAATCGGTCTCGCCGTCGATCAGTGCCTCTTTGATCCGGCGCTTTTCTTTTTTTGAGGTGCTGCCGGTCAGCAGATCGGTTTTGATTCCGGCGCTGCCCAGCATCTCAAGCAGGGTCTCGGCGTGCTGCGCGGCAAGGATCTCCGTTGGCGCCATCAGCGCGCACTGGTATCCGTTTTTTACAGCGGTGTAAATGATGCCGGCGGCAACAGCAGTCTTGCCGCTGCCCACATCTCCCTGAAGCAGCCGGTTCATCGGGTAGCCGCTTGCCATATCCGCGCAGCATTCCCGCATGGCTCTTTCCTGCGCGCCCGTGGGTTTGAACGGCAAAAGTTTTAAGAACGCGTCAGTGTGATCGGCCTTCAGAACGGCTTTTGTGCGCACTTTACGTCTGCCTTTCAGTTTCAGCAGACCGAGTTGCAGTGCCAGCAGTTCTTCAAAGATCAGCCGGTCACGCGCTTTTTCAAGGCTCTCTCTATCCTGCGGAAAATGAATTTGGCGAATCGCAAAATCCAGTGAAACCAGTTTGTATTCCAGCCGGATTTCTGCCGGGAGCGTTTCCTCAAACCGATCCGAATTTTCCAGCGCGGTTTTTATTACCTTTTCGATCGCTTTGGAATTCAGCCTGCCTGTGGCGTGATATACAGGCCGAATGGCATCGCTGTTTTCTGCCTTTTCAATTTCTGGAGAAGCCATAGATGCGCTGGTCAGCGTCCGCTCTATCTTGCCGTAGAGAATGTAACTGCCATACAGTTTCAGCGCGGCGGCGAGATATTTGTTGTTGAATAGGGTAACGTGTATCACAGTATGTCCGTCGGTGAAATCGCATTTATAAAGCGTCATTCCTTTGCGCACAAAATGTTCCTTCACCTGGGAGATCATCGTTGCTTCTATGCACGCCACAGACCCGCTTTCGCACTGTAAAACGGTTTTTTTATCCGATCTGTCCTCATAGGTTCTCGGGTAATGCTCTATAAGATCCCGCACGCTGAAAATGCCGAGCTTATGAAAAAGCCCGGCTTTTTTTTCTCCCACACCTTTTATATACTGAATACTGCTGTTTAGATCAAGCATTTTACTCCACTGAAATAATAAAATAGTATATTGGCTGTCCGCCGTTTACAACGCTGATCTCTATATCGCCGAATTTATCTTCCAGTTTTTTTCTAAGGTTTTCTGCGTCGTTTTCGTCCGCGTCTTCACCATAGATCAGCGTTACGATCCCGCCGTCATATTTTTTGATCAGTCTGGATGCGGCTTTAAAAGCAATGTCCACTTTATCAGCGCCTACATATCTGATCTTGCCGTTGCAAAGGCCCATGATCTCACCCTGCTTAACGGGGATGCCTTCCACTTCGCTGTCCCTTGCGGCAAATGTTACCAGTGCGGTGGAAACATTTTCAGCCGCCTGCGTCATCTCAAGGGCGTTTTCATCCGCGCTTGCCTCCTCGTCAAACATCAGCATGGCGGAAATGCCCTGCGGGATCGTTTTGGTTTGCAGCACTTTCACTTTGCGTCCGTCGGCCAGGCGCGCCGCCTGCTCGGCAGCCATAATTATGTTTTTGTTGTTTGGCAGCACAAACACCGTCTTTGCCGGCGTGGCGTTAATGGCGTTCAGAATATCATCTGTGGAGGGGTTCATCGTCTGCCCGCCGCTTACCACAATATCCGCGCCGATATCTTTAAACAGTTCCGTGAGCCCGTTGCCGGCACATACAGCCACAAAGCCGTATTCGTTTACAGGATCGGCAGGAACCAGTGCTGCCTTGTTATCGTCTTCGTTTTCACTGATTCCCTCCTGCGCGTTTCGGTGCTGATAGCGCATATTGTCAATTTTAATATTGATCAGCTGGCCATATTTCAGCGCCGCTTGGATCACATTGCCCGGCTCGTTGGAATGCACATGTACCTTGATAATGTCATTGTCGTCCACCACAACAACGCAGTCGCCGATAGATTCAAGAAACGCCCTCAGTTTCAGCGGATCTTTTTCTTTGGCATTTTTAGATTTTTCTATTAAAAATTCAGAGCAGTAGCCGAATTGAATATCGTCCGATGCATTGGCAACCGTGTTTTTCGGTTCTTCTTTCGGCGCTTGTTCCGGCGCCTCAAGCGGCTGCACAATCACATTGTTCGCAAACACGCTGTGGAATCCCTCAAAAATCAGCACAAGGCCCTGACCGCCTGCATCCACTACTCCCGCCTGTTTTAAAACGGGCAGTTGCTCCGGCGTTTTGGCAAGCGCTTCTTTTGCCGCCATCATAGCGGCAAAGGCAACCTCCATTGGGTCGTCCACCGTTTTTGCCAGTTCCGTTGCGGCCTCGCTCGCTTTTCTAACAACGGTTAGAATTGTGCCCTCTGTGGGTTTCATTACGGCTTTGTATGCTGCTTTTACGCCAAGTTCAAAGGCTTTTGCAACATCTTTGCCGTTTGCCTCGTCCAGTTCTTTAAAGCCTTTGGAAAATCCCCTGAAAATCAGGGAAAGGATAACGCCGCTGTTGCCGCGCGCCCCTCTTAAAAGCGCCGAGGCACATTTGGATGCCGCCTCGCCTATGGAACAGCTGTCCGGCAAAACGGCCATTTCTTTTGCCGCCGCGCCGATCGTCATGCTCATATTTGTGCCGGTATCGCCGTCCGGAACCGGGAAAATATTGAGTGCGTCAACGGATTTGCGGTTGTTTGAAATATGATTTGCTGCGGAAATTACTCCGTCGCGAAACATTTTACCTGTAAGCATTTCAGAATAATCTCCTTTAGTTGATTGCGTCTACATAAACGTTGATTTTTGAGACTTTCAGATCGGTAACCGTCTCAACGCTGTATCGAACTTTGTTTGTTATGCTGCTGGCGATTGCGTTTATATTTACGCCGTAGGAAACAGCGATATGCAGGTCGATCACCAGGCCGCCGTTTATGCTCTTTACACTTACGCCGCGGTTATAATTCTCTTTATCCGCTTTGCTGGAAATGATCGCTTTCAAACTCTGCATCGGGCTGGAATTTACCATTCCCGTAACGCCGAAACAGGATTGCGCAACCTGCCCCACCAGTTTTTCAAAATAGTTGTTCGTGATTTCTATATATCCGTTCGGATTTTCAAATTTGATCATAACAAACCTCCGTTCGTTTCTGCCACTTGCCTGGTCCATTCATGATTATAATATATTTTACCCGCCTTATCAAGGCAAATCACACGCTTTGTGCAAAAGTTACACGCTTTTGCACGGTTCATTTTGAAAGCGGTTAATCCGCCTCAAAATACCAGTCTTCTATATTGGAAAAGCAGTCGTAATAATTGCCCTGCACGTCTCCGTTCATCGTTTTGGTAAAGCAAATCATCGCGCGCCTGTAAACAAGCGGTATAAAGGGCATTTCATCGGAAAATTTCAGCAGAAAATCACCGATCTGGCCGCTGCCGTCCATATATGCATGATAGGCTGCGGCGCTTGCGCTCCCTGCCGGGTCAATGCCGTAGCGCGCGCTTCCGTCGCTGTCAAAAAACGGTCTCAGGCTCATATCCGGCGGCAATTTGATCTCCCCTATATAAAGGTTAAACTGCTCTTTGGAGATCCTGTCAAAATATCTGGCGTCATCCTCTTCATAGATCGTAACGTCGAACCCCGCCTCTTCTAATTGCTGCTCAATCAGTTTCGCGCAGGCAGTTCTTTCCGCGTTGGAGGAATTGACTACAATGGAAATATCGTTGCCTGAAGCGCCGCTTGTCTGCAGAATCTGCCTTGCGGCATCGGCGTCGCCCTCCTCAGCAAACAACTGCGTTTCGGAAAGTTCAAACTGCGGGTTAAAGATGCCGGTGGATGCCTGCGCAAATCCGCCGTAAGCGCTTCTCGCAAGCGTGCCGCGGTCAATGGCAAGCGAAATCGCGCGCCGCACATCGGCGTTGGCGGTGATTCCGCTCTTGTTGTTTACGCCGATAAATACCAGATTATTCATATTGATCAGCCTTTTATTGGCAGTGATCCTGCGAGAGGAATTGCTGCTCAGATCCCGAAATGCAAAACTGATATTGCCGATATTCACCGCGTTGTCTATAGAATCCTCGGATGCAATATTTTCCAGATGAATCACCGTGATATGCGGTTGAAATCCGTTTTGCGTGTTTGCTTTCAGCACGGTTTCGCCGTTTTCATCGGCATAGTAGTATCTTCCGTTCCCGATCGGGTAATTACCCGAACTTTCGGAACTGACGATCGGAAAAACCAGCAGATTGTGCGCATACGGATCCGGTGCGTTCAGGCTGAAAACGATCTCTGATTCGGAACGTGCCCTGCAGGAGTCGATCTCTCCAAGTGAAGATCCCCAGTAAGCGGAATCTTTTGCGGCGTTGAAAGAACTGACCACATCGTCTGCCGTCAGCACGGTGCCGTCCGTAAACTGCAGGCCTGCCGTTATGCCCACAACAAGCGTTTCGCGGTCTTCATATTCATAACTGGAGGCAATGTTAAGACTTGCCTTGAAATTTTCATCAAGGTCAAACAAACTCTCAAAAACGAGCTGGCTCAGCACCTGGTTATTTAGCGTCCGTGCTGCAAAAGGATCCAGGCTGTCCGCCTGTGTGTAACTCAGTTTAAAGGTGCTGTTGTCTTCGCGTATAACGGTTTCCTGTTCTATAATAGCGGGATTTGTCTGCGTTTCGCCGCTTTCCGATTCGGAGCAGGCGGTAAGGCAAAGGGCAAGGATAACCGCCGCAAGAATCATAGCCGTAATTCTTTTTGCCATGTTTACCTCCTGAATCCTTCTGTATAAACGGTCTTCCCGGTCTTATCGTCTATTTCAAAAAAGCAGCCTTCGCAGGTGCATTCCCCGCTTGGGTTCTTGAATCGAACCGGCAGGTTCGTGCGCATCTTTCTTATGGCGCATTCCGGCTCAACGCCTAAAACGGATTGCAGCGGGCCGGTCATTCCCAAGTCGGTAATATATCCTGTGCCGTTCGGCAGAATCTGATTGTCCGATGTCTGCACATGCGTGTGCGTGCCGAACAGCGCGCTGATTCGCCCGTCCAGATAAAAACCCAGCGCTCTTTTTTCGCTCGTTGCCTCAGCGTGAAAATCAATAATAATGAGTTTTGCTCCCTCCGCTTTGGCTCTTTCAATCATTTCATCTGCCGCGTCAAACGGGTTTTTTATGGGGTCAAGATAAACAACCCCCTGCAAATTGATCACAGCGGCTTTGATATAGCCTTTGTCTATGATTACCATTCCGTGCCCCGGCGCGCTGCCATGGTAATTTGCCGGGCGGATGATAAATTCATTTTCTTCCAGATAATCGCTTATTTCCGGGCGCTTCAGGCTGTGGTTCCCAAGTGTTATCACATCTGCGCCCGCGTCAAACACGGCGTTTGCCGATTTTGGCGTGATCCCGTTGCCTACAGCGGAATTTTCAGCGTTCACAATCGTCAGATCGCTTTTGTAATTTCTCTTCAGCCCGGGCAGAACTTCGCGCAGATAGTCGCACCCGGCGGCAGATACAACATCGCCTATTGTAAGTATTTTCAAATTTACACCGATTCTATACTTTAATTTTTAATTATTATACAATATCCCGCCGGCAAAAACAATATATAGCAAATTGTTTATTTTTAATTTATACACTTTTAAAATTTCAAAATAAAACTTGACAAATTGTTTTTATAGGTTATAATAGTAAACGCATTGATTGTGCAGATCATTATATAGAGGTATAGTGTAACGGTAACACACCGGACTCTGACTCCGTCATTTAAGGTTCGAATCCTTATACCTCTGCCAAAAGAAACAGGAACGCTTTGAAAGTGTTCCTGTTTTCTTTTATTAAAATCGCAAGAAGGATTCGAAGAATCCTTTAGCCGAGGGCATTTATGCCCGAACGCCAAGGTTCTGCCTGCTTTGCAGGCAGGTTCTTATACCTCTGCCACAGGCTTGGAAACTTCGATTTTTAAGCCGTTTTTTTATGCCTAAATCTAAGATTTGTAATACATTTCAGAGATGCCCACGAGACCAGTAAAATATTTTAAATTCTACTGTGTTTTATATAAAAAATAAAGATGAGTTCATTTATAAATGAACTCATCTTTAAAGTTATGATCAGTTTATTTTGGTAATTTCTTTTTTATATTCACTTTTAGACATAACAGGAACAAAATCAGACAATGCGCTAATAAAGAAATCGCAAATATCATTCCACGAACTTTCATCAGAAGGATTTACCGCTCTATTAACTAAGGCTATTCTTGAAGCTTTCTTTTGGTCAAGTCTTTCCCAAATAATTGTATAATTTGAAAGTGCTTTTTCAATTTCTTGCTTATGACTATAATAACAGTCAAATACTTTTTTGTTATATTCTTTGTCTGAACTGCCTATATAAAATTCAAGCTGAACTTTGTCCTGAGTAATAACAAAACTGTACTGAAGACTTTTTCCAAATTTAGCAGAAACATTTTTCCAATGATCTTTTGTTGTGTCCCAAGAGTTAACATTTTCAAATACAGTTCCATTTGCATTGAACTTATTTGAAAAATATTTCCAAAATCTTAAATTCCTTTGCTGTGATTTGCTTTGTTCTGCATTCTGTGATTTTTTGTCTGCAACTTTTGCTGCCATTTTTAAGGTGTAGTCTTTTATCTCTTCCTGTGGAAGAATTCTGTCTACATCAAGTAGTAAATTATCATTAAATTTATAAGGTGTAAAACGAATACAAGTTATATCAAGTCCGTTATTATTTAGCCATTGAACAGCAGATAAAACCTCTTTTCTAAAATTATGGGCAACAAGAATTATCCTTTGGGAGTCAGTAGGATATGTTATGTTTTTGCTGTCTAAAAAATCATCAATAAATTGTTCTGCTTCTTCTTCACTATAACTCGTATTTTCGTATCGTAGCAAATAATCTCTGTATATTGATACAATTTCTTGTTTTGTAAGTGTGGAACAAAAAGATGCATAATTAATAGCTTGCCATGTAACATCCGTACCGGTGTCATCACGTTTGTTCTCAATTATTACCAAATTACCGTTTGAGTCCAAAGCTAATAAGTCCAATCTTCTATTTGTGTCCTCAAATCCATCAAATTCTTTTTGTATGATTAATAATTCACTATCATATTCTAAAATGCTTGGGTCTTTAGCAACCCATTCTTGGATATCGTATCTCTCTGTTATTCCCAATGACTCGAATGTGACTTCTTGTATCTTTTCCGTTTGTTTACTGTCTCTATTGATTCTGTACATAAGTCATAACCTCTTTAAAAAAATTCATAAAACGATTATACTTTATTTTTATCGTTGAAACAAGTTTAACATTACATAGTACAAATATGCAAGTGATTTACATTTTGTGTGTTATTTTTTGTACTATATTGCTGTTGTTAGTTTTTGTTTTTGTTCGGCATATTGTTCTAATCTTTTCCTGTTTTGCTCAAATACCTCATCTACCATATGAGTGTAGATTTTTGCAGTTACAGATATATCGCTGTGTCCCATTAATTCTTTAGCAACATTGATTGGTACTCCTGCAGCCTGACAGTCTGTGCAGAAGGTGTGTCTTAATAAGTACGGTTCAAGGTCAGGGGATAGGGTAGATTCGACGATTTGATTTCTGTAAACCTTTGCACCGTTTGCAATATCCATTTGTCTTTTGAAATTGTGCCAAGCGTGGTAGAATGCGTTTTCATCCATAGGTAATTTGTTGTTCTTAACTCTTACAAATACATATTCATCATTTTGGTGTTTCATCTTATGCTCAAGTAGTGCTGTCTTTAGTTGTGGAGGAATAGGTATTTTTCTACCTGTACCTGCTTTTGTCTTTGATTTACCAACTGTCAATATACTGTTTTCAAAATCTATCCAATCCCAAGTCATTCTACGGATTTCTATTGGTCTTAATCCACAGTAGAGCATAGTTAATACCATTGTTCCTGCATAATGTGTTTTAGCTGTTTCAATTATCATTGCTCTTTCTTCATCTGTTATCGGTCTGCGATGACCTTCAGTTACTTGTGGTAACACAATATCTTCAGCAGGATTGCTTGGTATCAGCTTTTGTTTTAAGGCTTTTCTCAATACTCGCCTTAATGTCATTCTAATCTTTGATACATTTGCTTTACTGTAACCAACATATGTATTCATAAATCTTTGACAGTCATCTTCTGTAATGTCACATAATTTGAATTTTTCAAAGTATGGAATGATGTTACTGAACAGATAATACTTATAATCACTTTTAGTTGTATCGCTGATGTTTGCATTTTTAATATTGAGTTCATACCAGTTTTCTGCAAAATCTTTGAATAGCATTTCAGGATAAACACCTTTAGCTTTTTCTTGCTCTTTTTGAATGTAATAGTCACGGATTTTATTATCCATAACCTTACGGCAGTCCTTTTCGCTTTTCTTAGATCTTGCAGTCAGTACATCGTATTCACCTTTGTCATTTCTAATTCTTTTGGTCATTCGGTAACATATGAATTTACCGTTTTTATCATAAAGTTCATACATAAATTTCACCTCACTTGTATATAATTTTGAATTTGTAAATAGTGTTTTTAGTTTTCATTGTGATAATATCATCGTCTATTGAGTAGGCACCATAACCTGTTTTAAGATAATCGTGGTGTTCAGTGAAGTAAATATATCTTTTTCCTTTGTTTTCTTCTTCACTTTCTAATATGAATAATTCACATTGATAGCCAACATAATCTATACGCCAATTCCATTTTTCATCACTCATATCTGATATTTTTTCAACAGAAATGAGCTCAGCTACATTGAAAAAATCAATTAGTTTAGGCATATTATCAATCTCCTTTCTGTAACCACAACACTATCACAAAGAGATTTCAATATCCAGACAAATTTATAGACTTTTACAAGTTTTTTGGTAAGAAAAAATTTTGCCTTTAGGCAACTACTTTTCGGCAAAGGAGCCGAAAAGATGCGCCCAATGCGCTATGCTTGGACTCTCCTAAAGGAGAGTGTTTACAATGAAAATCAACACAAATTTAATCGTTGATTTTATTGCTTTTTTACTGTCACAAACGCCGACAAACCGATTTTTATATATATTCCGATTTGTTACTTGCTTTTGCTCAAAGCCTTTCAGATTGTTTGTCAGCGTTTGCTGAACCGGATACGGTTCATAATTTGAGCACCGTGTAAAGATTGCTCTGCCTTGCGTTATCAAAGTATCTTTCCGAAACATCAATCAGCCCTTTTTCAGAAAGACCCTTAATAGACTTCCGGCAGGAGTTCTCACACATACCGCAGGCTTTTGCAATGTTCGGTACGGAATAAAAACTCTGCCCTTTGGCGTTACCTTTGCTTGTGAGAAAACCATACACCGTAAATTCCATCGGTGTCAGACCTTCATCAAAAATACTGTTCGGCAGAAGAAAGAAATTGCCTTTTTGCTTATTCATAAATTCACCTCACATTTCTAAAATTAAAAGTCCCTTCACCTATAGCCACGAAAACGGTAAAAGATGAGGTTTTTAAAGATCTTATTAAAAAAATATTTACACCCCCATATATTTAGCCGTTAGCTGCATACCTTTGAGCCATTTTTTTAAACGATTTACAAAAAATTAAAACCCCCTCTACTTTCTTTGCCGCAAAGTACATATATTTAACAACCCCTTTTTGAAAAGTTTTTTATGTAACCGAACTCAGTAATCAAAGATTAACACACTTTTTAAATGCCCGTGCATCTTCTAAAGATGCATTATTAATTGGTCTTTGTATTTTGCACAAACAATATGTTGTGTTTAAATTAAAGAAAATTACTTATATCACCAATTTCAAAAGTTTTATTAAAAGAAACCAGCAATTTTTATCACAATTTTTGCATCTTTCAAAGGTGCAACTTTTCTATTTTTAGCATTTTGCACAAATGTTAAAGACGAAAAAAGCAGTTTCCCATAATTGAGAAACTGCTCTTAATATACAAATATTATTTAATTTAAATTTTATTATGATGAGCAAATTGAAAATAAGGTTTGTTTAAGATGTAGCATGAGGTATTCATTTCGTGCTATATACTGTTATAACATTGTGTTTATTCTGGCAGACTGTGGCGGGATCATACTGTTTTTGCATTGGGAAGCATCAAATCAGATGATCGGTTTCTGCTAGTTAAATATTTTAAATGAATTCGGTGACAGCAAAAAATGCCATCACCGAATCTTTGCATTAAAACTCTATATCACAATTGAGATCATCATTAATTTTAAGTGAAGTAAATGATATAGTTATATCTTGCTCCGTGCCGGTAATCGGATGCGTATATATATAATTCGTGTCGCTGAGTTTTTTCAAATCGCCGACTGGTGCTCCCGTACTGATTTCCGATTTTTCTACCTGAATATCAAATTCCACATTGCCGCTTGTTGAAAAAGATATATCAACACATTTATCCGAATATTTGTCATACCCCATCCTGGTAGTAATTTTATTCACTTCAATGTAATTGCCCAAAGGAAGAGTGATTCTGTCAATATCTTTTGCTTGACTGTCATTTATGTCTATATCAACAGAATAGGCTGAATCCAATTCAAATATTAATGGACATTCAAAGTGAAGTGTAAAATTAGATAACTCGACATTATCAAAATATAATATATTATTTGATAATGGAATATCGCCATCTGAATATAATCTTTCTCCACTTGTTTTATTGAATAAATAGCAATTATAGTCATTAGTTTGCAGAGCGGTTTCATCCACACTGATGTTTGCAATATCCGAATCAAAAGAGAATTCAAGCCCCATTAAATTATTGTCAAATACTTTTTTTGATAAGTTCATTGTTAATCCGTTATCTAAAGTTTTAACATAATCATATGTCTGCTTATCTATTGTTTTCTCAATAGCGGGATTCGAGCTGCTACATCCATTTAAGAACACCATTACGCGAAAAAGACATACAAGGCCTATTATACTTTTTTTAAACACGAAAGCACCCTCATTACCTTTCTTATTTGTGATTTTTAAATTGCATAAGAAGAGAACACATATTTTTGATTGTGTATGTGCGTGTCCCACCGCTAACTGCAATCAAACCAAATGGAAATACAGTTATCTTAAATAGTTTAAGAAACTTCATTCACTAATATATCCCTTTCAAATGTGTAAACCTTATTTTGATCGCTATATTGTGAGGGTTTGACATAGATGGTAGCAAAAACTTTTATATTACCAGATTCATTTACTGTGATATTTAATCTACGGCTAATTTCTGAATTGCTTTTAAAATTATCCAATACAGCAATTGCATTTATTTCCTCACTAATCCCATTATATGAATATGTTATTGTTTCCACTCCATGTTCAATATAATAATTTTCATTTGAAACATTTTTTAAAGTACAATCAATTGTAATAATTTCGCCTTTTTTAGCAATTATTTCGTCTTTACTTACTTTGAATTCAAAATCAGATTCTTCAGGATATTCAAAATCTACAATTGAATTGTTCGTATTATTATAAAATTCATTGTTATTGATTGAGCAACCACTAATTCCTAATGTACATAAAACGAACATTATAATGAATGATGAGATTTTTGCAATTTCCATGATATTAACCCTTTAATTTGTTACTTATATGCATCACAAATTACTTTCCCTTTAATTAAATAGGTATTATTGGTGCTGGTTGCTTTATTAATTGCCACAATTAATGCAGTCCGTCCACCGTCAATTATTTTACCGACTGCACCGCCGCCGCTGTCACCAGGCTGTACTTTTTTATCGCATCTAATCATTCCAGTACAATATATTTCATCACAAGTTGCCGATGAATTTGTAGATAAAACTTTTGCGCCATAAATTTTTCCAGACTTATAGCCTCGAAGTGTAAGCGTAGATCCAACAACAGGGATGCTTGAATCAAATTCATCATAATAAGTATCGCTATAACTATGTCCGCTATAAAGAAGAATAAACGAACTGTCATTTGTTGCATTGTAGTTTCTATATTTTACATAACCAATTTTTGTTGTTCCTTTATAAACCCAATTACCGAGTGACCATCCATGCCCACAAGTGATGACACCATACTGACCTAAAGAAGATCTGTATAATTTCCCCGCAGGTGATGAGGAAGTTTTGCCATTATTAATTGCAGTAGTGCTACTAATAGTGGCGGTATTCTTCACTTCAAAGTCATCATCTAATATTTCGAATGCATACATTCCATCAACCACAGCAAGCTCATCATTTATTAATGATATGTCTGATGCAGTTGACACGCCAATTATGATTCTATTTTTAAAAACATCAACATCTACAGTTTTTATTTCATCTTTGCTTTCAGCCAAATTATTTATAATATCATATGCATCTAACAATTCTTTTTCACTATACTTTACTTCCTTAATGGTATAGTCACAAATAACTTCATTTTCTGAATTTATAAGTGCTTTTTTTGACTTTGACAATAATTGATTATTACTGATTTTTTGTAATGCTTTTAAAGTATCACTTCCGTATACATAGCAAAGAACCAATACACCATTTTCATTTAAATACATTCCTCCATACTCACCATTAGTATATTCGGAATACGAATCAGCATCAAAACCGTCTATAAGAGCGCCGGATGGACTTGATAACTCTTGAGAATTAATAGATTTTTTTAATTCTTGGTCATTGAATGTATAACTTAAAGCCTCAAATACATCTTCTTCGGTTAAAAATATTTCATTTGATTGTTTCTCTAATTTTGATGATGTTTCTGCAGCATACACGGAAAAATTAGTAGGCCCTATCGCTGATAATAAAACTGCTAAAAAAACGGACAAAAATTTATTTATATTTTTCATATGCTTTTTCCTTTCAATTTTTAAATTTTAATTTCACATAAATGTATATATTTGTAAAACATTGGAAACACATCCTTTTTATATATTAAAAAGCATTTGGCTTTCTATCTATATAGTGTCAAATTTACAATAAAAACTAACTTTTATTGTAAATTTTGTATATCATCAAAAAACGGTGACATTCCTATCGTGGAATGCCACCGTATATAACTTTTAGAATGTCAAATATCCAGTTGTTACTTCAATTTTTTGAGTGGAAAGCAATGATTTCTTTGCATAATGTGTTGCTGTTACTCTATATTGATAGCCTGTAGTGACTGTTAAGGATTTACTTAAACTATAATAATTGCTATCAGAATACAAATCATCATAGGTTTTATAATTAGACCACTTGGATTCACTTGCTTTTTTTCTTTGAACAACAACTTCAGTAAATCCACATTTTTTAACTTCACTTGTTCCACGAGTATAACCACTAATTAATAATTTTGTCCCATTCTTAGCAATAGTTAAGGATTTACCTGTTATTAAACCAGATGCTCTTGCTTCAATGTAAACTGCATCCACATGTTCAAATTGCTCAATTTCTTCCTGAGTAAAATATTTGTTATCTTCATCAACGCCCGCAGCAAAGGTAGTTGCAGGAGCAAAGCAGGAAAATAATAAAATTAAAGTTAAAAATAATGAAATGTATTTCTTCATGATATGTTCCTTCCTATTTTATTGATTTTGCAAATGACAATGCCGTATCCATATCGCATTCAATGGATATGTTATATTTTGTTAAATGGTCCTTATATATGATGCTACAATTTCCATCTTGCTCAAAAATCAAAATGTCCATGCCGTTTATATTTATGATTTCAGCGGAATTCACTTCCATAACAGTTTCTTCTCCAACCCATTCAAAATCTGCGTTTGATTGTGAAACAGAAAGACTACCCGCATTCCCAAAGTATTCAAAACGAACAAATATATCTTTTTGAACACTCTCATCGGTGGTCATATTTTCGATACTTATAATCGAGCAATCTTCATTTATCATCTCCTCCGGGAAAGTAACCGGTGATATACCATATTCCGCAAACTTTTGCGCTAAATAGGTATCGGTTAATGCATAACTGTCAGCAGTCGTATCTGCATTTTCCAAATTAGTATCTATTTGAGCGTTACCTTCAATAATTTGTGCAATGTACTGTGGGATATTGAAATTAAAAACATATGCGGACACAGTAATTGTTGAGGCTATCAGCAACACTATAATAACTGCGGCAATTAAAATTCGAGAAGGTTTAAATTTTATGCGACTTAAAGTTTTTTCTTCACTCTCTGCGTTACTTTTATCATTTGATTCTAAAAGTTCATAACAAAAATCAACATAATCCATATCTATATCGTCAGCGTTTTTTTCCAATTCTTTTTGAATCAGCGTCTTGATTTGGTCCTTTGATAAATCAGTTAATTTTGAATTAATCGTTTCAAATAATTCATTTTGATTTAACTTTTTACTCACTTCGGAACCTCCCGTATATTAAGTGTAGAAAAATATAAAAAAACTAACGAAAATTTTGTTATTATTCTAAATTCCTTATCATCTTTAAAATTTTCTTTTTTAACTTTGCGTGTCTTCTTTCAATTGTTCCCGCTTTTATACCAAGTGCTGAACCAATTTCTGCAAAAGTTTTCTTTCGTAAATAATGTTCTATGTACAAATTCTTTTCATCCTCACTTAGTGATGAAATTATTTTTATATACCTTTTTTCAATTTCTAAATCACTAACAATATTTTCAACATAATCAGGGTTATAAACAAATGAGTTCTCTAAAGCGAGCTCTTTTTCCTCATTACTTGAAAAGTCGTATTCATTTTTTCGAATTTTTTCACGCAAAGCTTTGTTTCTATAGTTCATTGTTACTTTATACAACCATGCCCGGTAATTATTTATTTCTACGCCATTCAAAAGGTTTTCGTATAAGGCAAGATAGGTGCTTTGAACACAATCACAAGCTGCATCATAATCAAAATCAAAATTTAACTGGCAATGCTTAATTAGCTTTTCACGATATATTTCGCAATTATTCATAATTCTGTCAATTTGTTTTTTGTTTTTTGTTTCTACTTGATTACTCACTTTGTTGATGCTACCCCTAATTAAAATTAATCTATATTTTTCAGACATATAATTTTATATAAATATACAAACATAAAATCATTATTTTGTCAATAATGAATCAATCTTGAAGATACAAGTAGAAATATAAAATGAAAACTGCTAACAAAATACAATTTGGGTCTTTTAAGCAATAAAAAAGCAGAAAAGAACAACAATGATTGTATAATTAAAGACTGTTTTTCACATTCGAATTTAATATAACAATGTTCTTCTTTTCTGTCCATTCTGAATCCGGATTTGCGGAATTTTTTCCTAGCGCTGAACCGCTGCCGCGTCAAAATTTACGCAATTTCTTTCGCAACCGCCTTTATATTTATAACGAGGCAATTGCTCAATCCAAGCGTAAATTTCTCCTTTCCCCAAAAGCCATACGGCTTTCGGGGGACCCGAAGTATTGGCGTAATAAAACCGCAAAACTTTTTATGTAAAAGCCTTTAACATGATTGTTTACTTCGGCATAATCGATTTCGATTATATCGTCTTTTATATCATCAAAAAGGCTTACAGTATCTTTAAATTTATGAATTTACTACTAAATAGATATTAAGATTTTTGCGCTTACCCTCAACAACTACGCGTTCAACCTCTTCATCCCAAAATGGGAGCAGATAGTTTTCATAATAGTCCTCAATTTCATGCTTT